>Ga0157378_10000223_pt1 | contig 55279 bp, 50 predicted proteins | sample M65metaG_FD_115309 | JGI IMG/M metagenome (GOLD analysis project Ga0157378, IMG submission 115309) | Miscanthus rhizosphere microbial communities from Kellogg Biological Station, Michigan, USA - M6-5 metaG | ecosystem: Host-associated > Plants > Roots > Rhizosphere > Soil | place: USA: Michigan... | reverse complement strand
TTGGACTGTACGCCGGGCGTGAGATCGAGCAGCGTGTAAACGTTGCGCTCAACCAGGGGCAGGTTATTAATTTCGGCCGACTGAATAGTTCGCGAGACGTCAGAAGTGCTGGTATTCACCTCCTGGGATGACGTGTCCGAGATCATCACGGTCTCAGTCACTTGCCCTACGCTAAGCGCGACATCGACGCGAGCTGTGTCGTTGACTTGGAGCACGATGTCGTTCAGCAATGCCTTCTTGAATCCGGTGTAGCTGACCTCGATACTGTACTTGCCGACCGGCAAGAATTCGAGTCGGTAAGCGCCCTCGTCGCCCGATAGCGTACTGCGGATGAGACCCGTCTCAACGTTGCGCGCAGTGACTTGTGCTCCGGTCACATTGGCGCCGCCCGAATCAGTCACGTTACCTACGATCGTGGCTGTCGTAACTTGCGCGGCGACTATCCCCGGGACAGCAAGCAACAATGCGGTGACTGCAAATTGAATCAATCGCGTACCAGCATTTTCCTGTTTAAACATATCAGCTACCTCCGATTCAGAAATTAAAGACCTTTCTAAAGCAACGCCTGAGTTGCTTTACAACGCGCCAACCCCTGTTCGATTCTGTGAACAATAGAGGACCGTGACCATCAAGCGACACGAGGCGCCGCAAATGTCGGCGCCGCAATCAAGGCGGCAGCGCCACGCAGACGTGGATACTCCTGACTGGATCCGATCTTGAGCGGTGTGCGCCCACTTTTTTCAGTCAAAGTCCTCGCTGCTAATCCGCGTGTGACTGCTGTTTCGATCAAATCCCACGCCGCCGTGATTTCCCCGTCGAGATAAACGCACTCAGGGTTTATGGCGTTCACGATCGTTCCCAATCCCAAGCCAAGAAAATGCCCTGTCGCTTCAATCGCTGCTGTCGCTTTTCTGTCCCCGCCCCGCGCCCGCGCGATCAAGTCCGGAACCGCAAAGGAGCCCTTCTTGGCGTCACGAAGTTTCTTTGGACTGAGTTTGTACAAATTCCAACCGAAGTAGCGGGAGAGCGTCGCCAGGTTCGAGATGTAAGCTTCCCAGCAGCCGGTGGCGCCGCACATACACCGCGGCCCATCCAGATTAAGCGGAACGTGAGCAAACTCGCCGGCAATGTGATCGCTGCCTCGCAGGAGCTCGCCATTCACAACGACACCCACGCCTACACCATCCGAGACGCTGACGTAAACAAAGTTCTGCAGGCGTGCCGATTCTCCGCGGTCCAGCCACAACAACGCAAGGGTACACGCGCGTCCTGAGTTCTCGATTTCAACCGGCAATCCCGTGGCGACGGCCAGCGGATTGCGCAGATCCACATCTCGCCAGCCCAGGGCCGGCGCATTCAAAACGCGCCCCGTACGCTGATCCACCATACCCGGTACGGCCACGCCCACACCTTCGATTCCGTCGGTAATTCCGTGCGTTTTTAGCATTCGGCGAATGCGATCGCGCAGGTCACGGACAAACTCGGTTATCGAAAAAATGGTGTCGTAAGCCTCTAAAGCCAGTTGCCGGCCCGAAAAATCACAAATCATCACATACGTCTTGCTGAATCGTACATCCACGGCGACAACCAGGCGATCATGACTCTTGATGTGAAGAAGCGTCGGCTTACGGCCGAATGCCGCTTCCCCGGTGGTGCCCTCATAGATCAAATCCTGATTCAGCAGTTCCTGAACCAGCACTCCCGCGACACCGCGAGTTACGTTCATCCGGCGGGCTAATTCAGCGCGAGAGATCGGCTGGTGCTCATGAATCACGTTGAGCGCGATTCGGCGATTGATGTCTCGTGAGGTTGACCGCGTTGCCACGCGAAAGTCTCTAGTGTTTATTTTGCGCATGAACCAGGACGGCCTACTTTGTACAAGCTGCGTACAATATGTGTGACAAGCAAAGCTGTCAAGCCTTTTTTTAGCCGTGCACAGCTCGCGCCCCCCATCACGTTTTTTCGGCAGTTGGATACTCCGGGCAGAGGAATGCCGTCAGATTCGTTCTGGGCGGAAAACGCGGAGCTGCGGGACGTTTGCGGGATGGTGTGTCACGACGTTCGCCCCGTTGCGACGCGCGCAATCGTAGCGTAAGCGTTACAGACCCTGCATCCTTACGTACCAATGCAACTAAGCGCGTGCTCATCGATCGCCTCTATGGTCTTATCCTCACGTGCACGTGAGACGTGTCATCCGTTGGTTCTCTCACGACCTATTCAGCCGCGCGTTCGCTTAGTAGTTGGCCGCATTAAAGTGAACTTTGCTCTCTAAAACCGCGCAACGCGAGGCCGAGCGCCCATTCTAAATCGCTTTCTGTTTTTCCAGTCCGGGCCGTCTCGAACAAGACATTGGCAAAAACATGGTCAGGATATCTCCGCGATCGTACTTCCGCCTTCACCAACGTAGTAAGTTGTGACGCCATTCTCGCTGGCAATCAATCTCTGGTTTGAACTTCCATATGTGTAGCTGGCGATGGTCACGTCATTGTCGTTTTTAACCTTCACCAAACGATTCGCCGCATCGTACTGATATTTTTGCCACACGCCGTTCGAGAACGTGCGCGTCTGATTGCCGCTGGCGTCGTAATTCCAACCGTCGTTTGCAATCCGATTATTCGACTGGTTGTACGCCATACCCTGCAAGCCATCGCGCGGGACGGTCACTGACGGCGCGTACGGGCTGATGCCGGCGACTTTGGTGTAGAACTCCGGAACAACTTGAAATGCCAAGAGAATGTTATCGCGACCATTGATCGGCACCAGGCTGGTCCAGTAATCCCAGCCCCCCCTGATCTGGTTCGCGATGTAAGAACGCTTTGTAGAGGTCATAGACAAAGTCGTGATCGCTGCGATTGCGATTCAGGTATTCCTGCGAATGAAACAATGTGCCACCGAGGTTCTGCATCTCCGTCAAGAACTGCTGTTGCCCCTGCGAATACGCAGAACGCAAAGTACTCAACTTGGCTTGTAGCTCGTTCGCATCGGGCGGGAAAAACCGATTGGCTACTTTTTGACCTATTTCTGGGGACACGTCGAGGCCTTATTCAATTAGCGCCCTCAGGCGCGCGCAACCAGGGCCTTAACCCCGAGAGGTTTTGGTATTCATTTCCTTAACGTGAGTTGATCCGTGAATCCTTGAAGCGGATGAATGGGTAGTGCTAAAGATTTCGTTTTGGAAGCGCTGCGCAGGTCGCCAAAACTTTATCCATTTGCAGGTCTAACTCGTAGCCGCGCTTCTATAGCGGATCTAATAGAGGGAATGGAAAAGCGCGAGACTGAGAACTCCACCTTACGTGCCTCCTCGTTCGGCTTGTCCTCCGCACAGGCCAGCCATGAATCTACGTGATACTCTCAACTCGTCATTTTCTCAAACGCCGCTTGATGGGAGGAAATATCCATTGCCGTTTGGTTCTTTCAATTTGCTCGCGATAGCGCATCAGGCGATGATCGACGCTGGCTTTAAGCCCGATGTGTCACAGCCAGTTTTGCAGGAGCTGCAGAATCTCAAGCTCTCAGTGTCAGATCAGGAACCGGAGATTCGCGATCTACGCGCATTGTTGTGGTCGTCAATCGACGACGCCACATCCCGCGACCTCGATCAGGTTGAATATGCGGAAAGCTTGCCCAATGGCGACGTGCGACTGCTGGTGGGCATTGCAGACGTCGATGCACTGGTCAAGAAAGACTCGCCGATCGATATGCACGCAGCGGAAAACAGTACCTCTGTGTATACGGGAGTGAGGACTTTTCCGATGCTACCGGAACAATTATCGACCAACATGACATCGTTAATTGGTGGCGCTGACCGAAACTCGATTGTGACCGAAATGGTCGTGGGAGCGGACGGCACTGTGAGGCAGAGTAATGTTTATCCGGCGTTACTGCACAACTACGCCAAACTATCTTATGAAGCAGTAGGCGGGTGGCTGGATCACAACGCCCCAATACCACCCGAAGTAGCGAAAGTGCCGAAGATGGAAGCGCAACTTCGACTGCAGTTTGAAGCGGCCGCATGCCTCCGCGAACTGCGCACACAACACGGGGCCCTGCAACTCGAAACCATACAGGCTACTCCTGTAGTCAGTAATACTGGACAAGTGACGGAACTCACCGCGACCGAGCACAACAGCGCGCGCGATATTATTGAGAGTTTCATGATCTCCGCGAATGTGGCAATGGCCCAATTTCTCGAAGCGCAGGGCGTCACGGCTATACGTCGGGTCGTCCGTGCGCCAGAACAATGGCCGCGCATTGTTGAGTTGGCTCACGAGTTCGGAGAGTCTTTGCCGGCTGAGCCAGACTCGCGCGCACTTGCTGACTTCCTCGCGCGGCGCAAAACGGCGGATCCGGTTCACTTCCCGGATCTTTCGCTGGCAGTGGTGAAGCTGCTCGGTCCTGGCGAATACGCCATAGAAAAACCTGGTGCGCCGAGCGAAGGACATTTCGGGCTCGCCGTGCATGACTATACCCATTCGACGGCGCCTAACAGGCGGTATGCCGACTTGATAATCCAGCGCTTGGTGAAAGCAACGCTCGGAAAAACCCCCAGCCCATACTCTGAGGAAGAGTTGCGAGAGATTGCTGCGCACTGCACCGAGCGTGAGGACGCGGCGCGCAAAGTAGAGCGAAAGATGCGCAAGGTCGCAGCAGCCGTCTTGCTTCAAAACAGAATCGGCGAGGACTTTGATGGGATCGTGACTGGCACCAATTCGAGAGGTACTTTCGTGCGACTAATAAAGCCACCTGCCGATGGGCTTGTTGTGCGCGGAGCGGCAGGCTTGCACGTCGGGGAAAAAGTGCGCGTGCGTCTTGTTTCGACTGAGCCGGAGCGTGGATTTATCGATTTTGCTCGGATCGGGCCGTGACGTAGGGTATTTGGGGCAATCGCATCTTTGCACACCTCGCCGAGATTTCTACTGACGACCCGAACGAAAAAGAAATCTTGAAACGCATCCACCGAATTCGACTTGCGGGCTTTGACGTTGCTCACGTCACTCACCGCCACGGGATGAACGACAAAACTGCTTTCGAAGTCGAGGCAGCGCTAATCGAACGCCTAACCTTTCGTTCTGAGCGCACTAAGCCGACGCGATACCCTTACGAATTTCGAACCGCGCCGCGCATAGGTTTCAGTAGCGAGCGCGCTCGGACAGCAATGTGCGTCTTTATCTCTCCAGAAGGGCGCTGAGAAGGTGATGGTGCGGCCCATCACGCTCATGCGCTTGCCTTGCTCACGCGATTCGCGAAAGATCTCTTGCGCTGCATCGTTTCGATAGGCGTAAACCAGGTAATTCTCGAAAGAACCTGCCGAACCGCTAACCTCCACGTGGAGTTGCACGGCCGCTTCCTCCTGACCGTCGCGATCGAAATGTGCATAAGCTACTGAGACAAGATTGGCTGCGACTATTGGAGGAATGCCTCCACCTGGTGCCTTGTATCGGCCATTGCGCAGAGTGAGCTTATCGTGAGGCAGTTCGTAATCCTTCAATTCATAAGCGAAGTTTCCAAAATCCACCGCGCGAATACCGGTGCGCTGTCTGACCGTCGCAAACGCAGTAAAGAAAAACAATGCTCCGAACACGCCCAGTCTCATCATCATCATCATATGCTTCGCCCTCGTTCATTGCTGTTTGATGGGAAACACGCTCCCGCGGATCGCGTCCTACGATGTTCGGCGGCAGCGAATTAGTTGACACGGTGCCAGGCGCCGAGGAATAGCCCGCCGACGTACGAAATACACCACTTTGGCTGACCGCCGCTCACCACGAAACGAACCTCTGTGTTCTCATCGATCGCGTACACGTTCTCTGCTTGCCTTAACAGCACGCCTTCACTCTGGCTCTCCAGGATTCGAAAATGCAGCTTTCCATCGCGGGCGAAAATCTCCGCGATCGCTTCATCAGAGTCGTAGTTTCCCGTGAACGCCGCGAGTTCTGCGCCGGGCACGGGCAGATCGAGCAGGACATTCTTCTTCAGTGCAAGCGCGGCGCGCGCAATGTCTGCGGCCATATCAGCAGGCGGGGCCGATCCGTCGTCCGTGTTTATCAGTATCGCAACCGTCAGATGGTCATCCGGAAAGGACGCCAACACCGTGCGGAACCCGCCCCCGCTTCCCGTATGCCCGAGCACCTGATGCCCATCGAGCGATCCCAGTCGCGTGCCCAATCCATAGTCTATCTTCGTCCCATCGGTCAGCGTGGTGGGCGTACGCATGAGTGCCAGTGATGACGGAGTGAGAACGCGTCCTGAATCCAGCGCCGCCTCCCACTTCAAAAGGTTGCTAGCGGTTGCACAAACAGCCCCGCCGGCGAAAGGCAACTTCCAAGTCATGAATGCCGCGTTGACCAGCGCACCGCCAACCAGTTCATAACCCGACGCGAGGTGCGGCACGACCATGCGCGCATAGCACAGTGAGGCCGAACTCATCCCCAGCGGCTTGAAGACGTGCTCGCGCACGTATGCGCCGTACTCCTGCTTCGTCACCCGCTCCACGACCATGCCCGCGAGGTAGAAGGCGGAGTTGTCGTAGCGCCAACGAGTACCCGGCTCGAAGTCGAATGGCTTATCTTTAATCAGCCCGAGCACCTGCTCGTGCGTTAGTTCGAGTCGCTCGTTGTCGGCGGCGTTGGGCAGTGAGGTGAAGCTGTAAATGCCCGAAGTATGATTGAGTAGTTGTCGCACGGTAACATGCCGCCCCTGCGTCGCCGCCTCCGGCACATACTTCGTTACGTCGTCGTCGAGCCGCAGCTTGCCTTCGTCAACCAGTTGCAGGACTACCGCCGCTAAGATGTTCTTGGAGATCGAGGCGATGTGGAAGACCGTCTCTGGCGTCACCGCAACGGAGTGCTCGACGTTGGCCATACCGTAGCCGCGCGCGAGGATAACCCGACCATCACGTGTCACTGCGACCGATACTCCGGCGGTGTGACGCGAGAGTAACTGCTTCGCAACTGCGTCCACCCGGTTACCAAGCTCTTCGCTGGCTGGCAACTGAGCAAGCGCTGTTCCGCCGTAGAGACAGAAAATCATTGCGACAAGCACTCTTCTCATAGCTCTAGTTCAGACTCCTAGACCTACTAAGTTTTAGCCACCGAACGGCGGAGTTGACGCGGCGGCGCAAATTCATTCAAGCATCATCGGATCAGTCATGTGCGAAACACGCCGCGGCCGCTCGCGTCCAACGATTTGTTCGGTCGCCCCGCCCACCGAAGCAGGCTCGAGCCGCCGCCCGAGGCCGACGACTGGACGACATGGTTAGATGGCGCCCGCCTGTGAGGGCCCGCTGATTCGGTCGGGCGCAGCCTCAGAAGGTTGTAATCCCCTTAGCAGAAGCCAAAAGCCCATTGTCAGTTCGAAGAAAAAGATCGGAGCTCCATAAATCCCCACGCCGACGACCTTCGCAAGCTCGGGAAAAATGATGAACGAGAATGCGCTTGCTCCCATCAACAAGGACGCCAACATTCCCCATGCCGCCAATGCTCTTGGGATATAACGCGACTTGAACCACAAATAACAAAACAGCGTGCTTCGAAGTCCAGCAAACACCAAGCCCACGCCATATCCGGCGCCATGTGCGCTCATCGATAGCCGCGCCAATGCTTGCAATCGATCCGGCTCAAGTACTCGCAAGTAATCGTCGCCGCTCAACAGGCGCAGAACTTCGAGGTCATTGAGCAGGGTGACAACAAAAATCGCCGTCTCGATCAGCCCCCAGAACGCCGCGAGCAAGGCCAGGTTCCGATTGACTGACTTGAGCACCACGTAAAGAGCTGTGATTAGTACTATATCGATCGCGAAGACAGTGAGGTTGCTGGCGGTGCCCAGACGAAAGAGTCTCTCGTGGGCCATGATATTACGAGCGGTGTCCACAGCGTTGTTATAGACAAGTAGTCGGCCGAGTACATAGAACTCGGCGAAGACCGCCGGCGGCAGCGCAAACAAGTAGGAGAATCCCACAACTGTCGCTGCTTTGCGTTGTGATTCGTCGATAGTGCCGATTGTCATTCCCCTTTCCCCACCATCTCGGTGCCGCCCACCGTATTTATTCCGCAGATGTGCGGCAGAAACCCAGATTTGGTAGTAATGCTGCACCCATGCCCAAACTCCTTGACTAGGTTCGCGAGACCAACCGGATGAAGCATTACAGCATTTGCACTGAGCAGGTCTACGTCAACTGGATCAAGCGTTACATCTTTTAGAGCCTTTATCGCTGATCTTGCAAGCAAGAAATCGATGGCAGCTTCGACGCAAACGGTGGCTCTCAGCGCGGCTATCCTCTCTGCACCGATTTTGACGCCCCTGAATTGCTGAATCGGGTTGATGTAGAACTCGGTCAGACATTCAGTTTGTTTTAGCGAATGTGGCGTTGGCTTTGATCCGGCCGCAGTCAAACGGCTTTCCATCTAGGAACCTGTCGTAGTGAGGTAGTTCTCTCATATTTACTTGCGTTACCTGCGAAGTTTTTGGAGCTTCGCCCGAGTGACTCAAAGTCACGAAGCAATTTACCTTGCAAAATCTCGCGCCTCTAAAGCCAATGGGGGACGTTTCGGGGGACAGTTCTAACAATTCCGTTGGGTTTGAAACGCTGAGATCAAGAATTCCTGAGTAAAATGGAGCGGGCGACGAGGCTCGAACTCGCAACTTTCAGCTTGGGAAGCTGACACTCTACCATTGAGTTACGCCCGCTCAAGAGCAAGGATGAGAGCGGAAGGATGAAGGATGAATTTCGTCATGTCAATAACGGAATCACATCAACTACTCTTGCTGCATTCTGCTTCTGTTTCTCAGTGTCTCGGTGAAATCTCCGTGTTTTGCGTTGAGTGTAATCCAAAAAGATCATTCACCACACAGGCACGGACTGTTCCCGGAGACAGAGAGAAAAACCGTCGATAGATTTCAGGAAATGTAATAGCTCCGTCATTGAGTTGTGACCTGCGCGACCAATTCATCCCAACGATCCTGGGACTTCAAAATCAATTCGATTACCTCGCGAACGGCGCCTTTACCACCGTTCAGAGTCGTCACATAGTGCGCCACGGCTTTGGTATCGTCGGCGGCATCTGCGACTGCAACCGCGAAGCCCACGCATCGCATCACTGCGACATCACCGAGATCATCTCCGATGTAACAGCATTCATCAACGCTGACTTTGGCGTCAGCAATGATTTCTTCGAAGGCCACGGCTTTGTCCTTTGCGTACTGATGGACATATTTCATCTTCAGTTCATGCGCGCGGCGTTCGACTGAACGCGATGCACGTCCCGAGATAATTCCGCTCTGCCAGCCGGCGCGATGCCAGACCGAGATTCCCTGCCCGTCGCGAGCGTGAAAAGCCTTCAGCTCGTCGCCATCAGGCGTCAACCAAAGTCGCGCATCCGTCATCACGCCGTCACAGTCCATCAGTAACAACTTAACGCGCCGCGCACGTTCAAGGATTTCGGGTTCGAGTTTCAAGTTTCAGGTTTCAAGTTTCAAGTTCACGGCTCGTTGCAAGTTTCGGAATGGCCGAACCTCTTGCTAAGTGTCGGACCACTATACGACCGCTTTTTGCGTTGTAACTTGAAACCTGAAACCTGAAACTTGAAACTCCGTTTTCTATTTCACTTCGAACAACTCAATCGCGTTTAGTTTCCATGCGCCGCCAACCCGCACCAACATGAAAACTGCCGTCCCCGAATGGTCGGCCCCGAGCTGTCGGGTCTGCATTGAAACATCGACGGCCACTTCGTTGGCGCTCAGCGCTTCTGTGCGCAGCACACGCGTCTCCCACAACTCAGGCTGTGTGCCAACTACCTGCTGAACAAATCGCTTTAGTTCCCCTGGCATCACCAGGGAAAGAATGTCGTTCTGCCGGCCGCTGCGCATCGCTGTGTCGAGTTGCGCAACGAAAGCCTTAACTGATTCGTCGATCGCGGGCGTTGACGCAGCGGCCGCCTCCGCACGAATTCGCGCGGCTCGCGCGTTTAGACTTGCGGCGTATTCAGCATCGGCCCGCGCTGCTTCGCCGAAAAGGCGCGCCGCGTCTTTCGCCTGGCCACGGCGCAACGCGATCTCGCCAAGTCCGATCGCCGTCCAGGCGAGGGTTGAAGGCGTAGGCAAACGATTGTCAGCCAATTGCTTGAATTCACGTTCGGCCTCATCGAGTTTGTTTTCTGCGAGCAGAGCGCGCGCGAACAGCACCCGCGCTTCCTGCATTTCCGGCGCAATTGCCACCAACTGCTTCGTCAGCGATTCGGCCTTCGCATAGTCCTGCGTGCCGAACAAACGCATCGCCTCACCCAACGAAGCCGAGACTTCGATTTGGCGCGGCGCTATGTCGTTCATGTAATCAAGTTGCGGATACAGCTTTTCCGGGTCGACTTCGACGCGCGTGATTGCCGTGGGACTGGAAAACGAAACCTGCGCAAAGTCATGGGCCGGTATAACCCCTTCCGTGGTTACCCTCTGCCCTGCACTCGTGATGCCCGCCACTGTTACTTTCGCATCAAAAGAACCTAGATTGCGTAGCGCTGCCGTCCACTTGCCGGCCTGCGCTTGCGGCAAACCGATGAGCAAATCCATGTCGGTGGACTGATCCAATTCCGAATCAAGAATGCCTTTCATCGTGGCGCCGCCGCGTTCGCTCAGCGCGGCTCGCAAACTCACGAGCGTAAGACCCTCGACCTTTTTTTGCGATGCCGATAAGCCGTCGCGAATCACCGCAAGAAACGCGTCACGGCCCATCAGGTTGGCAGCCAATCGCCAAACCATCGCCCCTTTATTGCCAACGGAATTGAAGTAAGTCGGATCGAGGGAAGTCGTACGCGCCAACGGCGCGTCGCGCTTGGCTATTGAAGCGTACGCCAGTCGTTGGCGCGCGCGTTCTTCATTCGCGGCATCGGCACCGAACTCTTTTTCAATGAACAGCGTGGCGACGTATCGTGCCAAACCTTCGCGAAGAACGCCGTAGCCTTCACCCCGAACGGCGGAGTTAGCGCCGATCCAAATCCGCGCAACGGCCTCAGCAATTCCCAGCGCGGTCACCGCGTCAACTTTCTTCCGGCGCAGCGCGCCCTCGCTCAGAAGAATTGCGCCGGCATCGTCAAAACCTGCTCCGCGTCTGACTGCGATCAGGCGAATCGGCAACTCGGGAGCGGCGCCGAACATGCTTGCATAGAAGCTTCGCGCGTTTGCCGCAAGCGCCATCAAGTTCTGCGCTTGCTTGCGCTCTTCTTCGCCGGAGCCTTTAGTAACAAGAGTCGTGATGCCGGCTGTATTGGCTCCTCCATCCACACGATCCCAGTCACCCACGACGAAGAATGGTTGAGCGTTCAGCGTCTGCTCAAAGACGCTGTTGCCACCTGCGCTCTTTTCGACCCCCGACGAAACTGCCGTCGCATTGCTGACGGTCAAACGAAATGGCGCGTAGTCCGGTCCGCGCACCGCGAATGCAGTGTTGGGCGCCGGGTACCACATCGCCGAGGGAAGGAATTGAGAACCCACCGGCGAAATGGCCGCAGTACCCGCGTTGTCTTCGATCGGTAGACGATAGTCCACGGTGACTGAGATCGAGTCATTCGCCGCGGTGGTGCTTGGCAGATTGATCAGGATTCGTTGTCCTCCGCCACGCGGTTCCGGCAACATCCGATAACCGGCCGTAGCGCTGCCAACGGTGACGCTCTTAATCTCTGCCTTCGCGTTGATTCGCAACGTCAGCGTGGTTCCGCCGCCCCGTCCGACGTTCCGCACGTTAAGCGTGGCACGCGCACTCAGGGCCCTTTCCGTATTGAGATTTGCGACAGTGATGTCAAAGTTCGTGACTTGCCAGGCGGCGCGCGCTTCGTCTTGTGCGCGACTATCAAAGGAAACGAACAAGGCGAGAACAAGAGAGATGAGGACTTTCCAAATAACTATTTTCATTTTGCAGTTTTCAATTTGCGTTCGCTTACCAGAGCGTGAATGTCTCTCAAACTTTCGAGCAGCGGTCCCATGCGCTCAAGCGGCAACATGTTCGGTCCGTCCGACGGCGCGCGTTCGGGCGCTTCATGTACTTCCATGAAGACCGCGTCGACGCCGCACGCGACGCCGGCGCGCGCAAGCGGTTCGATGTACTGCGGCAAACCTCCAGTTGCATCGCCCTTCCCGCCCGGCAGCTGCAGCGAGTGCGTCACATCGAAAACCACCGGCACGCCGAACTTACTCATGATCGGAAACGACCTCATGTCAACAACGAGATTGTTGTAGCCAAAGCTCACTCCGCGCTCGGTGATCATGACGCGTTCATTGCCTGCGCTCTGAGCTTTCTCGACCACGGTCCGCGCGTCTTCCGGTGCAAGAAATTGGCCCTTCTTGATGTTGACAGCGCGTCCGGATTTTGCGGCAGCGATGATCAAATCCGTTTGCCGGCAAAGAAAAGCTGGGATTTGCAGAATGTCTGCAACTTCAGCGGTCACCTCAATCTGAGCAACATCGTGAACGTCGGTAACAACCGGCACGTTCAGCTCCTTCTTGATCGTCGCAAGAATCTCGAGACCGGAATTCATCCCAAGGCCACGGAAGCTTTTGATCGACGAACGATTCGCCTTGTCGAAGGAAGACTTGAATACAAAATCGAGCCCAGCCGATTGCGCACGCGCCAGGCATTCACGCGCCATCATCATCGCGTGCTCTTCAGATTCAATGACGCACGGACCAGCAATGATCGTCAATCGACCGTCACCGAAAGTCGCACTACCAACTTGAAATGATTTGATCATCTCTGACCGCGCGATAGACGTAGCACTATAATATGGAAGGATTGAGGTTGCTAACCGGCGCGCGGTGATTCCCCGATCGCTCCGACTAATTAAAAATTCCCTTGAGCTTGTCCCACGCCTGTTTTAGTTTGGACGGCTTTTCGCGAGTTCTGCGCGGGTGATTCGCAGGTGTCGGCTCTGGTGTTGGCGTCGGAGATTCGATCGGAGTCGCAGAAGACGCCGGGGATGGACTCGTTGAAGGGCTGGCGCTCGTCACGGCATTCAAAGCTCCGCTGTTACGCCACCAACGCCCGACCACGACGCCCGCACCGAGAATCAGAAGGGCCAGAATCACAGTGGCGACCGCCACATCGCGCTTTCGCTTTTTCGTTTCAGCGATGCCGATATTGAGCCGCGAAATTTCCCGGCGGATGGGACTCGCCACCGCGACCTCAGCACCGTTCCCTTCGGTTGCGTGGGAGGCCGCTTGCACTTGCCGCAGTCTTTCAAGATCGATCACCAAACTGCCCGAGGGACTTTCAGCACCAGACTGGCGCAGCGCTGCGAAGGTTAACGGGGTTGCGTTGCTGCCTGAGTGCTCCAGCCCCAGCGCCTCGGCCGCCGACAACAATGCCTGACGAAACTCTTCGGCGTTCGCAAATCTCTTCGCCGGATCCTTCGCCAAGGCGCGTTCGACGATTGCGCGCAGCTTCTCAGGCACAGACGCCGGCAATGGCGGCGGCGGTTCTGAGACCTGACGAAAGACAATGGCGAGCGGGGTCTCAGCATTGAAAGGTGGCGCGCCGGACAACATCTCGTAAAGAATGATGCCCAGACTGTAGACGTCCGAAGCCGGCGTTGCCGGTCCACTTCCGGAGCACTGCTCCGGCGACATGTAGCGCGGCGTGCCGATCAGTGCGCCAACCTGTGTCAAAGTTTGATAATCGTCGTCCGCCTGCTCTTCAACCGCGAATTTCGCGACACCAAAGTCGAGTACTTTTACAACCGCGAGCGTGTCGGGCCGTTGGGCAATCAAAATATTCCCAGGTTTTAGATCGCGATGGATCAGTCCTGCGTCGTGCGCCGCAGCAACGGCAGCAGACGTCTGAAGCATAATTGACACCGCACGCGCGACATCGAACGGTCCTTCGCGCATAAGCGCATCGCGTAGAGTGTGTCCTTCGAGCATCTCCATCACGATGTAGAGGTAGCCATCGGCGGTCGTGCCAAAGTCAGTAACGCTGACCGCGTTCGGATGCTGCATGCGACCGGCGGCCCGCGCTTCGCGACGAAATCGCTGCTGCGCGGTCTCGTCGCCGACGAACCTTTGACTCAGGACCTTGATTGCGACGGGCCTGTCGATCAGCAAGTGAGTGGCGCGATAGACTGTTCCCATCCCACCACCCCCGAGCCGTTCATTCAGTCGATATTTTTCATCGAAAACGCGGTTCAGCAGTGGATCGAGGGGAATGTCGGCGATGGTAGCGTCCGCCTGTAGCGGCGTCTGATCGGCCGGACACACCAGCACATCGTTAGAAAACCGCCGGCCGCATCTGGGACACTGGAGCATCGATGATTCGAGGGATTTAGCAGAGAGAGTGCGCCATCATTATCGCGCAAACCGGCTTGTGAGCGTTAGTGCGGTCAGAATAGGAAGAATGAGGTCAGTTGTTCGCGACCCAATCTTTCGCCGATACGAAAGACTGTTTGTCATAGATCAGCACGATGGTTCCGATCGGCATCCGCTTGTACAAATCAATCGCGGCAGAGTTAGGAACACGAATGCAGCCGTGACTCGCGGGCGTGTCTGGAACAGAAGAGTTGCCGTGAATCGCTAATCCATCGCTGAAGTAGTTCGGATAGTAGAGCATGCCCAGCGGCGATTTTCTCCAACCGGCAATTTTCGCGTAAATCTTGAAACGGCCACGCGGCGTATAAGCCAAACCGCTCATGCCCTTTTCGCGATAATGCTTGTTGCTGCCGGTGGAAACCGGAAGAACCTTTTTTACGGCGCCGTCATCGTCCATTAACAGCAGAACTTGCCGGTCAAGATCGACTTCGACATGTCGATAGCCCGCATCGCGCGCCTCGGGCGCGCTCGCGTTCATGATTGCTTCAAAGTCGGCACGCGTAAGCCGGCCCGTGGCTTTGCGACCCTCGTACTTCTGAAACGCAATCAAAGCAGTGCGGCCAGAGCCGTAACCCATCTCAGTCAAACGAATCGCCGCCTGTTTCGTTTCGGCACTCGTCACACGATTCGGCGTTTTCCTGGTTGAGCCGAATGAACTGGCTGACGTGACGAGCGCGAGCGCCACCAGCGCCGCGCGACAACAACTCGCAGAGTATAACTTCGTGAAATTATGAGTAACTAGAATGCGCATTCAGGGTTGCGATCGTGATGCAAAGATACTCGATCACGACCCTTTAGATCATTTCAAATTCTTAACGTTTAAGTGCACTCAGCTGTCATGAATCAAAACGCTTCGATTGCTGAATCACCCAGCGGGTGTAGTAACCTTATGATTCGCGCCCCTACCATAGCGAATATTCCGCCCTCAAAATTGCATTGGCCGCGGAGTTATCTGTCAAAGCGCTTTGTATCCATGAATCGACAATTCAGGTTGGTCCTGCTTCTCATCGTCAGCATTGCCGCGGGAGTCGGAGTTTGGGCGGCATTTCGGTTTACCGCGCCGCAAAAGTTCTGGCGTCGGGCTGAGCCTGCTAACAACTCGGCGCCGATCAACTACAACGACACTGAACGCTGGACTCGGGCGATTGAAAAGGTCAAAGAGGAACGGACGGCAGTCGTGGGTGACGCACCGCTGGACGTTCCGCCCGAATTGCGTCACTACGAAGATCGTCATTGGTTTCTGGCCACGCAGGTAGCGGAAGTGAAGAAACAGAACCTGCAAACGTGCCAGGATTTTCTCGGTGTCGCCGGCATGATCCTGCGAAACGAATTGGCGCCCGTACCGGTTGTGACCGACGACTATGTCCTGTTCGGCGTCGGCGCGAAGGCTGATGAGAGCGCGTTTACGCGTTATGAAGATGATCACACTGTGGGTGTCTACGATGAAACCGAGTTGAGCGCAGCCTATCAGCGCTTGATGAACGAGCGTCAACAAGTTCAGAACAGCGTCACGCAATTGAAGAAGCAGCTCGCATCATTGAAGAGTCGCGAGCGGGGAAGACGGGCGGACCTTCAGAAACAGCTAAACGAACAGCAACAGCAATTGAGCTCGATCGACGAAGAGAAGGCGGCGCTTGATCAGTCATACGGACAACCTCGCGAACGCGAGAAATTATTCAGCGACTACAAATCATTGCAGACACTCGCCCAGGAGTTCCGCGGACGCACCTACGACATCAGCACGGGAACCGATCGGCAGGCGCTGAAGATTGCCATGCTCAGTTCGCTGCGTCCTGCGGCTTTGAAAATCCTGGAAGAAGTTGCCGCCACCTATCACAAGCAGTTCGACCGGCCTTTGCCGGTCAGTTCGCTTGTGCGGCCCGAGGAGTATCAGCACGTGCTGCGCCGCTATAACCGCGCCGCCACAACCATTGATACACCGCCGCATTCAACCGGCCTGGCGTTCGATATCGATTATCGTTTCATGAGCGTTCCTGAACAGAACTTTGTCATGAACGAACTCGCCAGCTTAAAGCGCGACGGCCGCATCGAGGTTCTGCGCGAGCGTGCGGCAAATTTTCATGTATTCGCATTTATCGACGGTGTGCGCCCGAGCGATGATCTGATCACGGCGGCACTGGATGAAGTGGGCGGCTCCCTTCCCGACGACAGCGAAGAAGCGAACGACAAGCCATCGAAGGCAAAAGCCAAAGCGCCACGGAAATCCAGCGCTTCGCACGGCAAGAGCGAACCCGCCCAGCAAACCAGGAAGGCAACTCACAACAAGTCAGCGGCGAGAAAGCGTCGACGCTGAAAGCCGGGACGGCTAAGGGCCGGGAGCGAAGGGCAAAGCGTAAGACACTGCCCCTTGCTCTTTGCTCTCGTCCGCCTTGGCACCGTTCTTGCCCATTTCTCACTTTGCACGCCCGACTGACTTATTTGCGGACGAAGGGATCTAAAAATGGGCTACGCAACTTCCAATCATCGAACACCTGACAAAAAGGAAACGCATTGTTTTGTTTGCGGCACAACGCTCTCACGCTCGCGCGGCGACCAGGCTGATGAAGTCTGTCTAATCTGTCGCGCGGCCATTCTCGATCGCGTCTTTAGTGCGCGACGACAGATTGTGGACAACGTGAGGCTGCGTCGCTGACCGCTTGAAATATGTGTAGGCTACTTCCGTATCGAAACGTTAACCGACGCGTGCAGCGCATGCTGATCGTTTTGTCCCTGCTGTGCCTCGTAGGGCTGCCGGCATGCGAGCCGGCGAACCGTTCGGGTAACGGTAATTCTGCGAATTCGAACACAACCGGCGCGGCCGCCGAACCCACAATCGAAGCCTCGCCGGTTTCGAAAACCGACGATCAATGGCAAGTGATAAGCGCGGACCACATCACGTTGTCAGTCACAGCGCCGGGTGCCCAATCGGTGAAAATTCTTTACCGACCCGCATTCACTGAAGGGCGACACGTTGAATTGAAGAAGCTGAATGCACCGACGGATGCAGCTTCCGGAAAGTTTTCATCTCAACTCAAAGTACCTACGGATTTTGCCGGCGAGGTCTGGGCGGAAGCTTCCTATCGCGACGGCGCAAAGAAAGAGACGAAGCCGATTTCGCTGACGATTGAATCGATTTCAGCTGATGAACTCGCGGGCGCGTCGTACAAACACTCCGACGAGTCCGCGCGCTCCGACAAAATCACGGGCGGCCACATCGAGCAAACCACACTCCAGCCCGGCAACGGCGATATCCACATCACGGTCAACATCCCTGCGTTTCAACTGACGCTATGGCAGGGCAACAAAGAAGCCAAAACGTATCAAATCGGAATTGGCCGCAAGGATTTTCAGTTGCCGAGCGGCCTGCGGTACGCGAAACAGATCGTCTTTAATCCGGATTGGATTCCGCCCGACAGCGAGTGGGTTCAGAAACATGATGTCTCGCCCGGCGAAGTCGTCGAAGCTGACGACCCGCGCAATCCTCTCGGCAAGGTGAAAATTCCTATCGGCAATGGCGGCATCCTGATTCATCAGGCATTCAAGCCTTCAGACATAGGTCATCTGGTGTCGCACGGATGCGTGCGTCTCGTCCTTAATGAGCTGTACGGATTTATCGACGAAATTATTGCCGCGCGATCGCTGAAGGTTTCTAACCAACAACTTGAGCATGCCAAGCAGAGCAAGGATCGCTTCTCGATCAAACTCGATGCTCCGCTCGTCGTTGACATCAACTACGATACCCAGGTCGTCGAAGGCGGCGTGCTTCACCTTTATCCCGATGTTTACAACAAGAACACGCTCAGTGTGGAAAATGTGCGGGCCGAATTGAAGGAGGCCGGCGTCGATGATGCGAAGCTTGATGATAAAACTATCCAGCAAATGATCGATAAGGTCACGATGAACGAGGAGTTCACCGCCAGCATCGCTGACATTAAAGCCGGTCGTGCTTTGGAAGCGGGAAAGACCCAGCCACTCACGTCTGCATCTGCGATGAAAAAGCCTACCTCCAAATCCAAGCGCACACGCTAAGTCTTTCTCAAACCACACTTCGCGCTCGGCACTTTGCCCCTGGCGCGTTACCCTTGGCAACTTGCCGTTTTCTTCTATTTTCCCGCCCGTTCTTGTGGTAATTTTGCGTCAAACCATGAGGAGTCTTCGCGCATCTCAGTATTCTGCCCGACAAACGAAACCTCACAAAAAGGCTGGAAAAGAAGTGCTTATGAAGACCCTCAGCTTTCGTACTGTGCAGCTTATTGCCGTCCTCGCCATCGTGACTTCGGTCGCCACTGTGGCAACGCGCAGCAGCCGGGGCCAGGCGCCCGCCGCCAAGATCGAAGCCCAACAGAAGACGGAGGCGCCACCTCAAAAATCTGAGACGCTGGTGAAACCCACGGTGATGACCACCGATCGTGCGCCCATGAATACGGCGGCGACTTCTTCGTTCGCAGATGCCGTCGCGCAAAACACAGCGTTCAGGAATGATTTAATTTGGACGTTCGGCAGCAAACAGCAACATGGCTGGTACCTATACGATTTGCTGATCGGCCGCACGCTGAATCTCAAACCTGAAGCATCGACGTCTGATTTCGCGAGCGCAATTGCCGCTTGGCAGAAGCAAAAGGGCCTCACGCCGACTGGCATTCTTGATGAAGATTCCTGGATGACGTTCGTGTCCGCATGGCAGAGCAATCGACTGAAAGACAAGACACCGGCGACTCCGGATCAGTTGCTGGTGGCGCCACCGTCCGATTTCTACGATCCGGCGCGTCTGGAAGAGCTGCGACAGGTTGAGAAGAGCACTTACGCCGCCTACAAGCAGCTGCTCGCGGCTGCGATTGCTGATCCAACTCTGAAGCTTGAGCATACTTCGCCTACTGAGCTCGCAGCGAACGAGAAATTCCTGAAGATCGTGTCTTCGTTCCGCTCGCGCGAGTATCAGGAGAAGCTTCGCCGCGAAGCACCAAACGCCGGCAGCGCCGGCCTGGCGGTGAACAGCCCGCACTTCACCGGTCGCGCTCTCGATTTATACGTAGGCGGTGATCCGGTGGACACGAAGGACGCGAACCGCGCAATTCAGGTCAACACGCCCGCTTACCAGTGGCTCGTGAAAAACGCCGAGCGCTTCGGATTTCGGCCATATTTTTATGAGCCGTGGCACTGGGAATATGTCCGGTAATTTGTGGCACGCGCATCTTGCGCGTGATCACGGGCGAGACGCCCGTGCCACCGCAAATTTTGTCGTAACTTCTCCCGCTTTTCTTCGTATACATAAGGTAATGATTAACTCCTCACGCAAATCCTCGAGTCTTTTTGTGCGGTTTCAAGCCACGGCGTTTCTGCTGGGAGTGCTGGTCATTTGTACCGGATCGGCGGCCGCTCAAGACAACAGCAAGCCCGCGACCGCGACCCCGTCGACAGATGTGAGCGCGGCGGCAAATGACTTCAAGTCCAGCCTCTCAGCGCTTTCGACGCTCTACCAGAACGAGGTGCAGCGGCTTGAGACGCAGAACGGCAAACTGAAAGAGCTGTACACGCAAGGACTGATTGCCCGCGTCGATTTGGATAAGAGCGACAAGGAACTTGCCGACGCACGCGCTAAAGTCGAGGAAGTGGCGAAGCAGATCGCCGAAGCAAACAAGCCGCCGACTGGTCCTTTAATCGCCGCGAACGATTTTGCTTCCAACACAAATTGGACGACCGGCAATGCGCGTATCGACGGACTGATCCGGTTTTACGGAAATCAGCATGGCGTCGATCCGTTCTTGATTTATTGCCTGATGTCGCAGGAATCGAAGTTCACCTCGGGCGCCATCAGCCCGAAAGGTGCGATGGGCTTGATGCAGCTAATGCCCGGAACCGCGGAGCGTTACGGCGTCACGAATCCTTACGACGTTGCGCAAAACATCTCTGGCGGCACGCGCTACTTGAAAGACCTTCTCAAGATGTTCAATGGCCGAGTCGATCTCGCGCTCGCCGGGTACAACGCCGGTGAAGGCGCCGTTATGAAGTACGGCAACACCATTCCGCCTTACAACGAAACTCAAAACTATGTAAAGCTAATCATTAAGCGGTACCGGAAGAAACAAGTCTCGTAATCAGCCCCTCAAAAAAATTTCCATGTCCGAAAACGTCCACCTCACCGCCGCGGATTCGTGTATCTTCTTATGCGAATCATGCGCTTTGATCGCCGCACCTGCTCACAGGCGCGTTTGACGCGCGATGCCCGCTTTGATGGGCGATTCTTTATCGGTGTGCGCAGCACACGCATTTATTGCCGCCCGATTTGTCCGGTGCGCGCCGCGAAAGAAGAAAACGTCACTTATTTTCTGACAGCTGCCGCCGCGGCGGAAGCCGGCTATCGCCCGTGCATGCGTTGCCGTCCCGAGTCTTCACCCGGCACACCCGCATGGTTAGGAACGTCGGCTACAGTTGGCCGCGCCCTGCGTTTGATCAGCGAAGGCGGCGTCGAAGACAAAGGCATCGAGCGACTCGCCGCGCGACTCGGCATCGGCAGTCGGCAACTGCGCCGTCTCTTTCTCCAGCATCTGGGCGCCACGCCCTCCGCAGTGATCAAAACGCGACGTTTGCACTTCGCCAAGAAATTGATCGACGAAACTGCTCTGCCTTTCAGTCAAATTGCGGACGCCTCCGGTTTCGGCAGTGTGCGGCGATTCAATAGCGCCTTTCGAAAAACCTACGGGCGCGCGCCGTCCGAGATCAGAAGATTTAGCCATTCGTATCGTTCATTTAAATCAACCGATGAGTACGAATTTCGGCTCAGCTTTCGTCCGCCGTTCCAATGGTCTGCGTTTCAGGAGTTTTTGGCGAAGCGCGCAATTCCTGGTGTCGAATTCGTTGATTCTGATTCTTATCGTCGCACCATCGCTTTCAACGGCTGTTCGGGAACTCTGCGCGTAGCCCTCGAAGAGAGTAAGGCCGGGTTGCGCGTTCAGATTTCGCTCGCTGATCCGCGCTGGCTATTTCAGATCATTGAGAGAGTTCGCCGCTTATTTGATCTGACGGCTGACCCGCGCGAAATCAGCGCGCACCTTGTACGCGATCCCCTGCTCGCTGGACGAATCAAAAGGAGATCGGGTTTACGAATCCCGGGAAGTTGGGATGGGCTGGAGTTGGCCGTGCGCGCGATTCTCGGTCAACAAGTTTCCGTTGCGGGCGCCGGCACACTCGCTGGTCGTCTGGTCGAACGTTTCGGCTTGAAGATCGGCGACACTCCGCCACTGACGCACTTGTTTCCCAACGCTGAACAACTAGCCAAAGCGAACATCGAGCAAATCGGACTGCCGAAGGCGCGCGCGGAAACCATCAGGACACTCGCGCGGCGCGTTGCTGACGGTCGCATAAGTTTTGACGCAGTTCAGGACACAGAAGAGTTTCGATCGCACTTGCTGGAGATCCCGGGGATTGGCGATTGGACCGCTCAATACATCGCGATGCGAGCGCTCAACGATACTGACGCTTTTCCCTCGGGCGATCTCGGCCTGATGCGCGCTATGTCGTTAAGCAACGCGCGTGAAATCGTACAGCGAGCTGAGGCGTGGCGGCCATGGCGAGCTTATGCCGCGATGTATCTGTGGCAAACAAACGGCGCGAAAGCTCAAACCAAGCGCGCGCTCGGGAAGTTGAAAGTGCAAGCATCAATGTTCGCGGGATAATTGCACAAAAAATCGATGAAAAAACATTCAATCATCTTTGCATTCGTCGCGCTGCTCACAATCATCGGCGCCGCAGATTACGCGAGCGCACAGGAGACAAAGCTGAGATGGTTTGGTCATGCAGCGTTTTCGATCACTACGCCGACAGGAAAAGTTCTGCTGATCGATCCGTGGTTGCGCAATCCAGCAAACCCTGATGTGAAGATCGGGAAGGACCCGCTCACGGCTCTTTCCAAAGTCGACTACATCCTTATCACCCACGGTCATCGCGACCACGTCGGCGACGCCGTTGAGATTGCGAAGAAGACCGGGGCTGCTCTCATCGCGAATCCTGAACTGTCCGCAAATCTGGTAAAGCTTGTCGATTTTCCGGCAAAACAGACCGGCACGTACATCATGCAAATGGGCGGCGAAATTCAAATTGCCGATGGCGAAGTAACCGTCGCGATGACCGAAGCCGTGCACTCGAGCAGCGTCTTTAATCCGAAAGCCGGACCAAATGAACCGGAACGCGCCTACGGCGGCAGTCCCGCCGGTTTCGTCGTCATGGTCAAGAATGGTCCAACCATCTATCACTCGGGCGACACTGCTTACTTCAAAGACATGGAAGTCATCGGCGAGACGTATTCAATCGACCTCGCGCTCATCAATATTAGCCAGATGGGGGCGAAGCTATCGGCGCGAGCAGCTCAGTCATTGCGAGCAAAACTGGTTATTCCCATGCACTTCGCGACTTTCGAGGGACTACTGCCAAACGCTAATGAATTCGCGGCCGAAGCGAAGAAACTAAAGATCGGAGTCTATGAAATGACGCCGGGTGAAACGATCTCGTTTCGCGGGAGGCAAATGACGCAGACAAGGAGGGCAGCAGGTGATGAGCGCTGAACTTGGCATGCAATCAGACCAGCAGACGCTCGAGCGTCTGAATCAAGAATACGTCGAAGCGTTCATGAACGCTGACGTCGATTGGTACCGCGAACATCTCGCCGACGAGTTTATCGTTATCGAGTCTGACGGATCGCTTTTCAACAAAGAGCAGTTTCTGCGCAACACCGTGAAAGGACCCGATGTCGCCGATTACAAGCTACACGAAGTCGACATTCGCATTTACGGTAACGCAGCGCTGGTGCGCGCGACCGGAGTGTGGACGCGCGAAGATGGAAAGATGGGCATGAGCCGCTACACCGATGTTTACGTTCGCAAGCACGGCGGCTGGAAGACTGTTTCAGCACAGATCACGCGCACCTCGCGCATGGGACCGCGGGGCCGATACAAACAAGCGAAGTAGACGTGTCAGAAGCCCGACCGCTAGGGAGGACCACTCTACTGCCCCGTCAGTAACAATCCGAGGCAATTCAATGAACACCGTCAAACCTATGCGAACATTTCTTTTGGTCTTCTCACTTATTCTAGTTTCTTCGGCTGGTCCGCGCGCGCAAACCAAATCAACGCCAGCCCTGCGCGACGGCTCACACGATTTCGATTTCGAGATTGGCAAGTGGAAGACTCACTTGCGCCGCCTGACTAAGCCTCTGACGGGTTCGACGACGTGGGTTGAATACGACGGCACGACAGTCGTCAGCAAAGTGTGGAACGGCAAAGCGAATCTGGTGGAACTCGACGTTACCGGGCCGGCGGGTCACATCGAAGCACTGAGCCTGCGCCTCTACAATCCTGACTCACATCAATGGAGTCTGAATTTTGCTAACCGCGCCGGCGGAACGATGGCGATCCCTACAATTGGCGAGTTCAAAAACGGCCGTGGTGAGTTTTACGATCAGGAAGCTTTGAACGGACGCGCGATCCTGGTGCGCTTCATTATCTCCGACATCACGCCAAACTCCTGCCACTTCGAGCAAGCTTTCTCAGACGATGGCGGTAAAAACTGGGAAGCAAATTGGATTGCGACGGATACGCGCGTGAAGGAGTGAAGACTAACCAAGGGGCAGATGCGCGCCGATTTGATAAGTAACCGCCACCCAAAACGAGGCCCACGCAAATCCGCTCAACAGGTTTAGTAGACTGTACTTCTTTGCCGGCATGCCGGCAGTCGCGCAGACCAACGGAATCGTGATTCGCAACCCGGCAGCAAATCGGGAAAGCAGGACCGCAACCGTGCCGTGGCGCAGCACAAACTTACTTACCTTCGGATACCATTTACTAAGCCGCTTTGACTTCTTGATGGCGCGCGCGGCGCGTTCGTGAGCCGCGTAGAAATAGACTTGATCGCCCGCCGACCCGCCAATCGCGGCCGCCAGAATCGTCAGGCGCCAGTCGAGCAGTCCAGCGCCGCACAAAGTGCCCGCGGTAATAAGGACGGCTTCCCCTTCCCAAAACGCGGCGAAAAGAATCGCGAAGTAGCCCCATCGCGATAAAAACCTGATTGCCATGCTTTTGTCGAACGAGCCGGGCTCGTTAAGTAGGAGCGTCCCGATCACCGATAGATTCAATAATAAACCGAAGGTGTCTCGCACGGATTCTAATTTGGGCTCACGACATGGGCAGTGCGCCTGGGCGCTTCGTCGTCGGTCAAATCGTTTGAAAGCGGCGCAAGGTCTGCGGCGAGTTCCTGCACCGCGCTTAGTACGCGCTCGACGTCCGAAGTACGCAGACGGGAATAAACCGGAAGCTGTAGCGCCGCGGCGGTTTTCTCTGCGCCCGGGCAATTCGCGGCAAATTCTTTGAAGAGCGGAAGAGAAGAGCAAACGTCCACGTGCGTCATTTCGAAATCAACGCCGCGTCGAATCGCGCGCCGTTTTGCAAGTCTTGGATCAGAGACATAGATGCAATATTGATAGTAAACGTGATCGACGTCGTCGCTCACGCGCGGCGTTTGGATAGCCGCGCAGTTTGCCAATCCGCGAGTGTAGACGTCCGCGTGCCTTTGCGATCGGTCGTTGAATTCATCTAGTTTGTTCAGTGCGCGAATTCCCAGAATGGCCTGAACGTTTGAAAATCGCCTTCGATATGCCCGTGGAAACGCGTCGAGCGGCCGAATCTTCTCCCAAAAGTATTTCGACAGATCCCTATCGCTAACGAGCGACAAAGCAGCTCCGGCGGGAAATCCCCACCATGCGAACCCTTTCGGACTCACCAGGGATCTCGACGCTAAGCCCAGACCGAAGCGTTTGATTAACTCGCGCGTGCTTGGAAACGGCTCAATCTCAGCTTGCGCGCGGATCTTAGCCGCGATGGTCGGATCGTCGGTTAGCGCCATACCGCCGCCATATGTGTTGACTCCTTTCAACATTTGAAAGCTGAAGAACGCCGCGTGGCCAAACGTGCCGACACGCCGGCCGCGAAAGCGGGCGCCGGCTGCCTGAGCGCAGTCTTCGATGACGATCAAGTTGCGCCTTTCCGCAATGCGCATGATTTGATTCATCTCGCAGGGCTGACCGTAAAGATGCGTCGGCACAATTGCGCGCGTACGTTCAGTAATCGCCGCCTCGATTGCCTCTGGATCGATGTTGAAAGTTTGTGGATCGACATCGACGAAGACAGGCCGTAAACCGGCGCGTCGCGCCATTTCCGGCACCACCCAAAAGGTTAATGCGGGAAAGATTATTTCACTCTGCGGCGGCAGCTCGAGGGCGCGCAGAATATAAAAGAATGCCATTCGCCCGAACGAGGCAGTCACCGCGTTGTCGCTCGCATGAAAGTCGGCGAAGCGCTCTTCGAATTCCGTCAGCGCCGGGCCTTGGACTGCTTCGCCGCGACGAAACGCGGCGACGATCTCCTGCTCGTCGCCGGGAATCGTGCGAATGCCGTATCGAGCAATTGCGCGCATTATGCTGGCGTCACCTTTCTTTCGATCAGCCAGGGACGGTCGAAGTGTTCTTGCCAGTGCCACGACCACTCATCGATCTTTTTGCATACCGGTAAGTGGGCGTACCGGTGCACGCCTGCGAGATTCAGAATATTAGATGGCCGCAAGAAGAAACGCGAATAACACATCCCCAACATCAGACGCGCGCGCCGTGGCGTCAGCGTCGGATGGCGAAAGTTGAGTGTGTAGCCGTCAAAGTGTTCCCAGTCGTCGTCGTCAATGAGAGCCTCCAGTTGCTTGAACTGTGGCGTGCCCGGATAAGGCGTCAGGATCTTGAAGTTCGCAAAAGTTGAGTCGAGTTCTACCGCGAAGCGTATTAACTCTTCGATACTCTCTTCCGTGTCCTGGAGAAATCCAATTACATAAAAGGCGGTCGTCGTGATGCCCAACCTCCAACACAGCTTGATCATGCGGCGCATGTGCTCGTAGGGAATGAAGCGTCGCGCGACCTTTCTCAGGACTAAAGGATCGGGTGATTCGACGCCGAAATTGATCGCGCGCAAGCCCGATGAGTGCATCTCGCGAATCACCCTTTCATCCAGATCGTCCATTCGAGTTTCACACTCGTAAGTCAGGTGTAAATCGCGCGCGTGTATGCCCTGCGAAATCCTCAGACATCGCTCACGATCCAGTGTGTACAGCGGATCGCGAATCACTACGTGCAGCCGATCGTACTGCGCGCAGAGCTCGGTTAACTCATCGAGCACGTTTTCATCGGAGCGTGCGCGGTAGCCGGCTGTAATCCGGTGCGGACAGTAGGTGCACTTCTCGGGACAACTGCGGCTGGTAAGTAGCGGCAGCGCACGCGTTAGGCCGAACGTCTTGCGGTTCGTGTAGCCGAAACCGCGCGGCTTTACCAAATCCCAACGCGGGAAAGGAAGTGAATCCAGAGCCTCGATTGCCGGACTCGAGATAAAGCCTTTTGGGTTTTCGCCGTGCGCGATTCGGACTGCCGCGGCTTCGGGCTCACCGCCGATTATGAAATCTCCAGACAGTTGAAACAACTCGGGCAGCTGCGTCGCCGCCGTGCCGACAAACCCAACCTTGGTGCCTCGGTTGCGTGCCGCGGCCGCCCATTCGCGCTCATGGCGGAAGTCGACCAATGATGTCAGCACGATCGCCAAATCGCCATCGATCATTTCGTCGCTGCGAGTGACGATAACTTCGTGTCCGGCGTCGGCGAAAATCGACGCGAGATATCCGATGTGAATGCTGGGCAGATTTTGCAGCACGCGCCGCACGTTTTTTTCAAATCGCGTAACAAATGAATGACCCTGGAATCGCGAGCCATACCCGCCCGCGACGGTGTCCTTATTCACATAACCACCGCGGCCCTTTAAATCAGCGAGAATTATTCTTGACAACATCAATCCCCCCTTTTTGGTCAACCAGATATCGAACCAGACTCTCTGTCGAACCGACGGCGACGGCCGCGAATCGAGATGGTTCGCCGGCGATCGAGCCGTTAGCGCAATCAGCGGTATTCGTTAGGTTTTAGGAAAGAATCGATGGTGGACCGCGTTCGGGATCGTTCGTGAGGAAGGCTAATCCGCAACCCATTGGTTGGGCGCCATTAACGGAATCGCTTTTGACTGCCGGGACGCGCAGGTCGGCCGTCAATCCCGGTGCGATGTCTGAGCAGGTTGACGAAGTCAGCGTGGAAGACTTGCGAGAATGCTTAACCAGCCGCTTGTCTGTTGGATCGCCGAGGTTGAAGAGATCGTTGAGCTCGGAAGCGTACGGCGCATTGTCGCTGGATTCCGCAAAATCGCCTTCACCCTGATTAAGCAAGACAACGGCGCGGTTAGGCTCTGCCGCTCCTAACCAGACGAGATCGACGTCGCCGTCGCGATCGATATCGCCCGCAACCAACCGCCCATCTTCGTTGCTACCTGTCGAAAACCTGAGGTGTTGATTTCGAGAGTTACCGAACCGTATGTCAATGGTTTTTTCAAAACCATTTGATTCGAGTGTTACACGATCTGCGACTCGATCTTTGTCGAGATTATAAACGCCGGCTGGGTTGACGGCCCTGTTGCTTATGGATGATTGACGCTTGTGAGTCGGCCCGTGCCATGGGTGTGCGCGCGCGACGCAAGAAACAGCGAATAGCGCGATCAGAAACCTTGCGATCGCCTTGGTTAAATTGCTACGAGCGAGCACGGTTGAGGAATTCTAGCACAGGTTCCATCGGTGGAGGTCGAACAAAGCGATGTTAGTCCAAGGGTTAATTGACGCGCTATCTCAGTTCAAGGTTATCACTACTTTTCCTCGCGCATGGCCTGCTTCGAGGTAACGAATCGCCTCGGGCGTCTCTGCCAATGTGCAAGTTCGGTCAATGACTGGCGTCAATTTGCCGGTGTCAAAGAGTTCGCCCATGAAAACCAGATCCTTCGGATTTGATTTCGCCATGAACATCACCGCTTTCTGACGGGTGAACAAAGATGAGACTACGGCTCCGATTGCTGAAGCCATCAGCATAATCAGTGACCCCTCGTGCGGCGCGCCAATCATGACGAATCGGCCATTCGGAGTTAAGACCGGACGACAGTCCGAGTACGATTTGTTACCGACACACTCAAGAATGATGTCGTATTTGTCTCCACTCTTCGTGAAGTCCTCTTGTGCGTAGTCGACGACTTTATCCGCACCGATCGACAAGACCATTTCGAGATTCGCAGCGCTGCATACGCCGGTTACTTCTGCGCCGTGCGCTTTGGCGATCTGCACCGCGAACGTGCCGACGCCGCCCGCCGCGCCATTTACCAAAACTTTCTGTCCGGATTGAATCTTTCCATTGCGCAAACCCTGCAAGGCTGTGTATCCCGCGACCGGCACAGATGCCGCTTGCGCAAACGACATGTGCTCGGGTTTGATCGCCACCGCAGACTCCTTCGTGCACGCATATTCGGCGACGCTTGATGCAGCGGCTCCGAAGACCTCATCACCCACTCTGAACTGAGTTACTTTTCTGCCAACCGCTTCGACCACGCCGGCCACGTCGCGACCGATCCCCACGCCATGTTCGGCCTTTGGTTTGCCGACCTTCATCGTCTTGCGAATGATGAACGGCACCCCTTTCAGCATGCGCCAGTCGAGTGGGTTGAGCGCCGCCGCGCGGACTTTGATTAGAACCTCATCATCTTTCGGCACCGGCTTCTCGATCTCTTCAAGTTTAAGCACATCAGCCGAGCCGTAGCGGTGATAGACGATGGCTTTCATTGAATGGTGTTACGAGTTGAGCGAGCAGAATGTTCATTTGCAGCGCCAAAGGCGCGACATGCGATAGCCTAGGCCAACGGCCTAGGTGCGCGTATCATTCGCCAATTAAAAGCGCTGAAAGCGCGGATTAACAAAACCGTCGAAGGAGACTCCCATGCCTCAATCGCTGTCTACAGTTCTCGTGCATCTTGTCTTCAGCACCAAGAATCGAGAATCGTTCATCACACCCCCGGTCGAAGCGGAACTTCACTCTTACATGGCCACAGTCTTCCGCGATCACAATTCGCCATCGTTAGCCAATTAATGGGACAGAGGATCACATTCACGCGCTCTTTATTCTCAGTCGAACAATTACGATTGTCGATGTCGTTGAAAAGGTGAAGACGGGATCATCGAAGTGGTTGAAGACGAAGGGGCCTCAGTTCAGAGACTTCCATTGGCAAAGAGGCTACGGAGCATTTTCAATCGGCCAATCAAACGTTGCCCAACTCAAACGCTACATCCGAAATCAGAAACAACATCATCGCAAGGTCAGTTTTCAAGACGAGTATCGAAAGTTTCTGCACCGATATGAAATTGATTTCGACGAGCGATATGTGTGGGATTAAATATGACGCGCCTTCAGCGCTCGATTCTGCCCTCGCGTATACCTAGGCCGTTGGCCTAGGCTATTGCATGTCGCGCCTTTGGCGCTTTACACAATGACTCATCTCACATCTACCGGCACAATGTCCAAGTTAAACCGCTCTGGACTTAGCTTCGACGTCGCGCCGTAGAGCTTTACTAATTCTCACTCACCGCTGCCCGCTCGATCGTCGCTGTTTCCGTTTCCACCATCTGCTCCAACGCCGTCTCAGTCTGCAGACGATTTTGAAACGCCGCATGGATGAAGGAAGCGAATAGCGGGTGCGGCGCGAGAGGTTTGGATTTGAACTCAGGATGGAACTGGCAGCCGAGGAACCACGGGTGTTCGTCGCGCGAGAGTTCGACGATCTCGACGAACTTCCCGTCGGTTGAGATGCCGCTGAAAATCAAGCCGCCCTTTTCGAGCTTCTCGCGAAATGCCGGATTGAATTCGTAACGATGACGGTGGCGTTCGCTGATCTCGCCGGCGCCACCGTAGACCTGGCGCGCGAGGGAATCTTCAGCCAGACGACAGACCCACGCGCCGAGACGCATCGTGCCTCCCATCTCTTCCACGTTTACCAGGTCGCGCAGCTTGAAAATAATCGGATAAGGCGTCTCGACATTGAACTCAGTCGAATCAGCATCTTTCAAATCGCAGCCGTTGCGCGCGAACTCGATGCACGCGGTCTGCATGCCAAGACAAATTCCAAAATAGGGCGTGCGGGTTTTGCGCGCGTAAGAGATCGCGCGAATCATGCCTTCGACGCCGCGCTTACCAAAGCCGCCAGGCACCAGGATCGCGTCAAAGTCGCGCAGGCGCGCTTCGAAATTCGAATCATCCATTAACTCTTCCGATTCAATCCACTTGATGTTCACGCGCAGGTTGTTGGCGACGCCGCCGTGCGTGAGCGCTTCGCGCAGAGACTTGTAAGAATCTTCCAGCTCCACGTACTTCCCTACGATCGCGATGGAGGTCTCACCTGCAGATGGTTCTTTGATCGTATCGACCAGCTTTCGCCACGCAGTTAGATCGGCGCTGGCGGTCGTCTCGCTCATGTGCAACGCGGAAACGATCAGCTCATCCAGTCCCTGGTCGTGAAACGCCAGCGGCACTTCGTAAATTGTGCCAACGTCCTGTGCCGTGATGACGGCTTCTTCTTTGACGTTGCAGAACAGGGCAATCTTCGAGCGCAGATCGTGCGATAGCGGCCGATCGGATCGACACAACAGAATTTCGGGAATGATGCCAATCTCGCGCAGCTCGCGCACCGAGTGCTGCGTCGGCTTTGTCTTCAGCTCGCCGGAAGCCGCGATGTACGGAACGAGCGTCACGTGAATGAAGAGCGCGTTTTCCCTTCCCTCTTCGTTGCCCATCTGGCGGATCGCTTCGAGAAACGGCAGCGATTCAATGTCGCCGACCGTTCCGCCGATTTCGACAATCACGACATCGGCTTCACCGTTCGCAGTTACTTTGCGAATCGCATCCTTGATTTCGTTGGTGACATGCGGGATGACCTGAATTGTCTTTCCCAGATAATCGCCGCGTCGCTCTTTCTCGATCACCTCGCGGTAGATTCGGCCCGACGTCCAGTTGTTTGCCTGCGACAGGTGCGCGTGCGTGAAGCGTTCGTAATGGCCGAGATCGAGATCCGTTTCGGCGCCGTCGTCCGTGACGAAGACTTCGCCGTGTTGGAATGGCGACATCGTGCCGGGATCGACGTTGAGGTACGGGTCAAGCTTGATGAGCGTGACGTGTAGTCCGCGCGCTTCGAGCAACGCGCCGATCGAAGACGCCGCCAAGCCTTTACCGAGGCTGGAAACCACGCCGCCAGTTACGAAAATGTATTTAGGCATTTCGACCTCCGGTCAACTAAGTCAAAAGTAAAAAGGACAAAGGAAAAGTAGTTGGCTTTGGCTTCGGCTTTCGCTGTGGCTCTTTCTTTTTGCCTTTTGCCTTTTTACTTTTTCCTTTCCTCCTGCCTTCCGCCTCCTTCGGGCGGATCGTCTGCCTCTTCTTTGTCGTCGTAAATTCCGCGACGCAGGTCCTGTTGGACTTCGACTGCTTTCTTCGACGAAGGATCGAGCATTTGCTGTAAACCCTTCAACCCCGCAACCATCATTCCAGCGCTCTGTTTTCTGCGCGCCTCAAACTCTTCGTCGGTCTTCACGTCGTAGGGCTTCGTGACTTGGTTGAGCATTACCAGCAACCCGACGATCACGACTGCGACAATGACGATCCAAATCCAGTCAGTCGTGCTCATGCCATCACTTTCATTTCACGCTGAACCATCGCACGAACTCGTTCAAGATCTTCCAAGGTGTCTACTCCAATTGATGGTGACGCGGCCTCGACAACTTTGATCTTTACACCGCGATCAAGGGCGCGCAATTGTTCGAGTGATTCCTTGCGCTCATTTTCCGACTGTGGCCAACGCGCGAAGGCCAACAAGAAGTCGCGTCGGTACGCGTAAAGGCCCGTATGCTTCTTAAAACTAAAAAGCAGCCCCGACTTGCCGGGACTGCTTTCGGTCGAACCGTTTTTCTCGACGGCCTGATTTGAGATCGGATTACGCGAAAAATTCGTCGCGTATCCGGCCTGGTCAAACGTCACCTTCACCACTGATGGATTCGCGGCGTCCGTCTCTTCTGTAATGGCTTCCCACGTCGTAGACATCTGCGCGTCGGGATCTTCAATTAAAGCGTTGACTGCGCGATCAATTGTTTCCGGATCAATCAAAGGTTCGTCGCCCTGCACATTCACGATAATGTCGGCGCGCAAATTGTGCGCGACTTCGGCGATGCGATCGGTTCCGGTCGCATGATCAGCTCGCGTAATCACTGCATCGAACCCAGCGGCATTCACTGCGTCGACAATCCGCGGATCGTCTGTGGCGACGATTGTCCGCGAAATCGTGGACGCCGCGCGCGCGCGTTCGGCGACCCACACAATCAGCGGTTTTCCCGCTATTTCCAGCAAAGGCTTGCCTGGAAGACGCGTTGCACTGTAGCGAGCAGGGATTACTGCAACGGATTTTGTTTGGGAATTTGAACCCGTGTGAATCACGGGATTACACAGTAGCGTGACTTGGGGAAAAGATCAATCCGCAGAAGAGCAACTGGCTTTGGTCTTTGGTCTTTGGTCTTGGTCTGCCTACTGCTCACTGCCCACTGCTCACTGCCCACTGCTCACTGCTTACTTCTTCTGAATCACGAACGTCGGCACCATCCCTCCGCCGGCCGTGACATTGGCGAGCTCGTTTGAAGAAAGACGGGTAAACGCGGAGCCAACCTTTCCGTTGAAAAGCAACGGATCGAGATCGACTAGTTGTTCGACGAACTGAATCTTGTCATCAGGCGTCAGCGCGGGAAACATCTCGCGCGCGGTCTGCACGCGTTCTTGCACAAGGTAGTCGCCGTTCGCGAGCGCATTGTGGATCGCTTCGTCCCAGCCAATCTCGTCAATGTTCCACCCGATGTAAATTCCGTGCCCACCGTAGTCATCATTTGGTTTCAGGACCAAACGATCGCGGCGCTCGCTGATGAATTCAAGCAGATCGATTTCATCGCCGTAGTAATCAGATTTGCCAGCGCGCACTTGCCTGGTCCATGGAACATGTCCCGCGACCATCTGTTGCTCATCCGAATTAAAGAGCTTCTTGAAACGAGCGTCGGTCAGCACGGCAAACAGCGCTTTCTTGTGAATGATCTTCGAGCGAAAACCGTTGACCATGCAGATTGCGCCGGCGCGGTACGCGTCGAGCAACGCTGGCTGTTCTTTCATGATCGGGAGATATTCATTGACCAGCAGCCGCTTGTAGACGATATCGATTTCGAAGTCGCGCGCCCGCAGACGCCCGCTTGTGAATTCCAGTTCATCGGGAGACGCGATGATCGAAGGACACCCTTGCGATTCGAAGTATTCGCGGAAGAGTTCGAACTCTTTCTGCGTCGGCATGCCCTTCAAATCGACGATCGCGATGCGCGGCGGACGATTAGGCTTTCGACCAAGAAACTCCTCGTGGCAATCGAGCAGCACTTTCAACATCAGGGGACGGCCTTCAAATCGCCGCACGTGATAGCGGTCGGCGAACCGCTTCATCACCGGCAGCGCTTCGAAGATCGCGAATGCCGCGTCGCCGTACGCAATTCCCGCAGGACTTTCGCCGTTCAACTCAACAAAGCTGTAAGTCTCATCAGTGAGAAAGGAATCGAGACGCGCGGTCGGAGAAACAGCGCGATAACCCGGATCGATCTTCACTAACTCGCGCTCGATCGCGGTCAAACCGAGTTCGTCGAGCAATGATTCATCGGCCACCGCGGCATCTTTAACTTTTTCAATAGCACTCCAGATCGTTTCGCAGACGCGCACGACTTGGGTGAAGTCTTCTTCCGTAACGAAGTGCGGACGCAGATAGGGCGAGAGACGGCGGCCGCCGAAGATCAACTTCGCGCTCTCAAGACCTCTGTCGAGAAACTCAAGTGAGCTTTGCGCGAGGGTCGAGTCGTTCAGTAAGTCGTGATAGTGACTGACGGCGTCGTTCAGCATTCGATAGCTCGATCACTTCTTCCTGGGAGCACTGACGTTCAGTTTTAACACGACGCCATCGCGAATCAAATCGTCAGCCTTGCCGGGATATGTGAGATTCCAGTCTTTGCGATTAATCGTAAATTCAGCGTTAACCGTAACCTTGTCGGACGCCACCTGAATCGTCGCGGGGAATGTGATCGCTTTCTTGATGCCGTGCAGCTCGAAATTGCCAGTGATGTTGTAGTTCGAACCTGCCGGTTCGATCTTTGTCGAAGTAAACGTCGCTTTAGGAAACTTTGCGACATCGAAGAAATCAGGTGTCTGCAAATGTTTCGTCAAATCCGGCTCGTCGGTCATCACTGAATTCGCTTCGATATCGATGTTGACGCGGCTCTCTTCCGGCTTGTTGTTCACGAGATCGATTGAGCCTGAGAACTTCTGGAACGATCCGTTGTGACTGCGCGTCACCTTTGACGCAACAAAATCAATTTTCGAGTTCTCTGGCGTGATCGGCAGCGTTTCCGCGTTCGTGGGTTTCGCGGCCTGGCTTTCGGGCGCGGCATTGCCGACTGTTGCTTTCGTTTTATTCGCGGCGGGATCAGCACATGCGAAAGTTAGGGCGGCCACGGCCAATATCGATAAAAGTAACAGTCTCATTTTCATCCCACTAACTTACAGGTAAGAGAGCCACCAGTCACGCCGGCGCGCTTTCACGCCAGCGAACCATTTACAAAGCGGATATAGCAGGAGCACGCCGCCCAGCCAGCAAAGATAAACGACCCAGAGACGAAACCCGACTCCCGGAGGCGCCGGCTGTGTGAACTTATCGATCGGACTTGCCCACTGAAACGCTACCGGTTGACCCGCGAGCCACCCCAGAGCAATTGCAATCAAGTGCGCGGTGTACCACTGGAGTATGTAGAAAAACAAGGGCACGCGTCCGAACGTCACTAACGGATTTCGCAGTGGCCCGAGAATATTGATCGCCGATTCAAACAGCGCCAACGCCATCATCGCCGGACCAAGAGTCATCAGCAGAAACAGGAGCGAGGGCGGATACTTCGTCGTGTTAAGAAAAGAAAGAACCGTGAAGATTGCATTTTTCTGTGTAGCCCATCGCGCCGGGTCACCGTAAATATTTATCGCGCGTATGACAATGAAAAGGACGGTGGCGCTGCCACCCATCGCCAACAGCCATCGCCTTCGCCGCGCGACATCCATTTGGTAGATCTTCCCGAATGCATATCCTGCCGCCATGACCCCGACCCACGGAATAATGTTGTAAATCGCCACCACCACCGGACTCAGTACCGGGAGAACCGGAAATGGCGAAAAGGGTTGATGAAGCAGAATCCAAAGTTTGCTCCAGACACTCGGAATCGGCGTACCGGGCCCGCGCCAACCGGTTACTTGAATGCGATCCAGCAAATTATGAAGAAAGATCATCGCCACCCCGAACGTGGCAGTGACTTTGAGTGGCAGATGAACTAGACCCGCCAGCACAATCATTGAAATACCGATGACCCAGATGACCTGCAGAAATGCGAGGAATCGATAGTCGGCGCTAAAGAACACACCGAATCGCACCACAGTCAGCTCAAGCAAGATCAGCCAGAGACCTCTGCTGATCAGGAACCTCGAAAGTGAAGACTTGCTTTTGCCGCGCGCTAGCTGAAGATAAGCGCCGGTGCCAGCGAGAAACACAAACACCGGGGCGCAATAGTGAGTAATCCAGCGCGTGAAAAATAACGGGACCGTGGTACGGGTCATATCGGTGGGGTCAAAAGTGAACGCGCCCATGTGCACAAAGTCACGCGTGTGGTCGAGCATCATCACGACCATCACGATGCCACGCAAAAGATCGATCGAGTCGATGCGTTTGCGCGCAAGCTTTTCCGGTTCGGGATCTAGCGGACCCGCCCCCTTTGGCACTGTGTATTCCCCGTTCAGATGTTCTTTTGAATCCGCCATGTTGCGAGAAGCGCGGGGAGTTTATCGCAGACAGACACCTTTTTCGAGATGCGATTTGTGAATAGTTGTGAATTCGCGGGCACAGTGCTTGCGCCTCGTTTCATTGAAAGGAGCGGCCATGCCCGAAAAAGAGACATTAGAACGCGCTGAGCAGGACAAGCGCGAAGGAAAATCACCCAGCACGCAAGCTGGAGAGTTTGTGCGCGAAGAGATCGAACACGTGCGTGAAGGAAAACACGGCGCGCGATCGACGAAGCAAGCGATTGCGATTGGCCTGTCGAAAGCTCGACGCGCTGGTGTGGATCTGGCAGCGCCTAAACGTGGATCAAAAAAGATGAAGGAGCAAGCAAAACGTGATCTGCGCAAGGGCAAGAAAGGCGCGAAGAAGAAATCCGCGAAACGTGCACGTGCGACCCGAGCCGCTTTGAAACGCGAACCGCACCGCGCCGCAACGAAACGAGCGTTGTCGCGACAGGCTAAGAAGGCAGCAAAGCAACGTTCAGCCAAGTCGCGTTCACAGGCGGCGAAGAATGCAGCGAGAACGAGAAGGAAGCGCTAGAGTTCTATCTGGCGCAGCGCCACAATCGAATCAAGCTGCGAGAGCCGTTCAAACGTTTGTTGATTCAGCGGCGCGTCTACCTCAATAATCGCCATCGCTTCCCCGCCCCGCTCACGTCTGCCCAAATGAAACGCGCTGATGTTGATTCTGGCGTCGCCGAGAATGCTCCCGACTTTGCCAATCACGCCGGGCACGTCGCGGTTGTGCATGACGATCATGTGGCCACGCGGAATTGCTTCAATGCGAAAGCCATCGATGCGCGTGATCCGACCTTCGCGGTAACCTTCGGCAGTCGTGAACACTGAACCGGATGCGGTTTGTTCTCCGCTTGCCGATGAAACTGAGGTTCGGATCGCCGATGCGGCCGTCGAGCCACGAACATACGAGGTGGTCACGGAAATTCCTCGTTCTTCCGAAATGACGAATGCGTTTACGACGTTCACTCGCGCGCTGATGTCGCGCAGCAATCCGGCAAGGAACGCGCGCGTGACCGGCGCCGCGTCCACCTCAAGCAACTCACCGGCAAACTCAAGCCTGACTTCGCGAACGGGACTATCGATCAACTGCGCTTGAAAGCGGCCGAGACTCTCGGCCAGCGAAAGGTAAGGTTGCAATGCGGCGAGTTCTTGCGCGCCCACGGCCGGCATGTTGACCGCGCCGCGCAAGGTCCCGTGCAAAAGATAGTCACGCATCTGTTCGGCGACTGTGACCGCAACGGCATGCTGCGCCTCAGCCGTGGACGCTCCCAGATGCGGCGTCACGATCACCTGATCGAGTGATAGCAAAGGATGATCAGCCGGTGGCGGCTCTTGCTCGAACACATCCAACGCAGCGCCGGCAATCTTTCCGGAAGTCAACGCATCGAAAAGCGCGCTTTCATCAACCAATCCTCCACGCGCGCAGTTGATCACACGCGCGCCAGCTTTCATCTTGGCGAAAGCGTCGGCATTAATCAGACCACGTGTTTCGTTAGTGAGTGGCGTGTGAACCGTGAGGAAGTCCGCGCGGGCAAGCACCTCATCGAAACTCGCGATCTGAATTTCGACCTCGTGGGGTTGATCCGCAGCAACGAACGGATCGTGCGCAACAATGCTCATGCCAAGCCCCGCTGCTCTTTGCGCCACCGCGCGTCCGATGCGACCCAGACCGACGATGCCGAGAGTCTTGCCGCGCAGCTCTGCGCCGACGAACCGCTTTCGTTCCCAGCGGGCGGCTTTCACACTACTGTTCGCCTGCGGCACATTTCGCGCCAGCGCCACCAGCAATGCAATCGTATGCTCGGCCGTGGTGATCGTATTCCCGTCCGGCGCATTCATGACGATGATCCCGCGCGCCGTAGCCGCCGGCACATCGATATTGTCAACGCCCACGCCGGCGCGACCAATCACTCGGAGAGTCGCTGCGGCATTGAGAATTTCACTCGTGACTTTTGTTTCGCTTCTGACGATCAGACCATCGCGATTCGCAAGTTCAGTCACCAGCTCTTTGGCTGAGAGGCCCGTCTTTTTCTCAACCGAGAATCCCGCGCTACGCAATGGCTCTAGCCCTTCATCGCTCACTTCATCAGCCACGAAGACCCGGCCGCTTACGGTTTTTTCTGTGCTCATAATGAAAGTCTCGTATCCTAGCAGTCCTCAAATTCCCGGTCGAGTTCGGTCAGTCAGATTGCTTGGTGGTCTCTCACTTCGATTGATCTGACCGATTCGTTCAGTGCGCCGAAATCCTAATAACTCTCGATTTCCTTAGCAAAACCGCAAACTCGATTAATTCGGCATATGGGCACGGCCGTTGCCAAACGTCTCCGCGGGAAGACCCATGCGTTCCCACTTTAGGAGACGAAATCAAGATGAAGAGCCCTGGCACACTGAAATCAAACATCGCGGTGATTCTGATGATCGTCGCGCTCTTACCGACCCTGAGTTTGCGGGTTAAGGCCAATCGCGCAGCGTCGCAAGACAACTCATCGAACAATGAGCACAGCGATCGCCGCAAGATAGCGCCTGACCTCGAAGCATCCGTCAATGACGCGAATAAAAAGGGAAAAGGCAACCAGCTCGCATCGGTAATCATACAACTGGCCGATGACAAAACCGGCATCAGTGATAGCGATCTGCAAGATAAGTTCACACGTAGCAATGGCAATCTGAAGAGCCGCTTTAACTCAATGGGTCTAGCCTCGGCGGAACTTCCGTTGTCCCGTATTGCTGAACTGATGGACGACCAGGACATTGCTTACATCAGCCCGGATCGGCCGGTTGCAGCCTATGGACACCTTGAAACGACCGTGGCCGCGGCTGACGGACGCAGTGAGGTTGCCGGATTTACATCGCTGAACGGCACTGGCGTCGGCATCGCGGTATTGGACAGCGGCATTGATGACACGCACAACTTGATCAAAGCCTCACCTGGACGTCCGGCTATTGTTTATTCAAAAACCTACACCGGCATCGCGGCTAACCGTGATTACTACGGTCACGGAACTCACGTGGCATCAATGCTGATGGGCAACCCGGGATACAAATCGGATTATTACGGTGGCATCGCGTACGAAGCGAGGATTATCAGCCTCGGGGTTTTAGATGCCTCAGGCGCGGGAACGTCGAGCAATGTCATCGCCGCACTTGATTGGTGCGTCACGAACAAGTCGACGTACAACATTCGCGTTATCAACATGAGCCTCGGAACGCCAGCGAAGGACAGCTACAAGAACGATCCGCTGTGTCTCGCAGCGCGGCGTGCTTACAACGCAGGCATCGTGGTGGTTGCCGCCGCGGGAAACCTTGGGAAAAACTCTCTGGGCCAAAAGGTGTACGGTGGGATTGATTCGCCGGGTATCGAACCTTCGGTGATCACGGTGGGTGCCACAAATAGTTTCGGCACCAATTCGCGATTAGATGACAGCGTTGCGACCTACAGTTCACGCGGACCGACGCGCGGCTACACGACCGACGCCAGCGGCGTGAAGACTTATGACAATCTAATTAAGCCCGACCTCGTTGCGCCCGGAAACAAACTGATTGGTGCGGTTTCGCCCAGCAGCGTCGGGAAAACATCCAGTCTGATAACGAAGAATCCGACGCTGAGAGTCGGAACCGACAAATCTACGAGCGATTACATGATGTACATGAGCGGCACGTCGGTGGCGGCACCGGTAGTCACGGGTGCGGTCGCGATGATGTTAGAAGCGAATTCAAGTCTGACACCGGGATTGGTGAAAGCCATCCTGATGTACACGGCCCAGCCCCTCCGCAACGTCAACACGCTTGAGCAAGGCGCGGGCGAACTGAACGTCGAAGGCGCGGTCCGCATCGCGGGCTGGGTCAAGACTGATGCAGCAACCTATGCGAACGGGACCGCGATGCTCACGACTTGGGACGAGAATTCACAGCTAAATTACATCTCTAGCTTGAATGAACGTATCGACTGGGGCCGCGGCGTCATTACGAACTATTGTTTCCTCTATGGCAGTGCCCTGATGACCAAATGGCAGGGTATGTATGCCCAAAATCGAATCTTAGCGGACGGGACGTACACTTCCAGTGGCGTGATCACCCGCAGCACAACGCTCGTCAGCAGTTACGTTAGCAACACCTCAGGGCCAATCACGACCACGGGTGTATTGCTGAGTGACGGTACGCTATTCACCAACGGCGTGCTGTTGAGCGACGGAGTCCTCCTCGCCGACGGCGTATTACTCGGCGATGGTGTTTTAATCGGGGACGGTGTGCTTTTGAGCGACGGTGTCCTGGTGAGTGATGGCGTGCTCGTCGCCGATTCCATCTTCGGCGATCAAACCGCGGCCATGAAGCCCGCACTCTAACTGGTACCGATTCTTTTAAGGAGACACGATCATGCTGCACCAATACGTAACAACCAGCGTGTCAGGAATCGGCGCCATAAACGAAATGCCGGCTATGTTCCTTAATGATTCAGCAAGACCCGAGGTGCTTAATTTTCTCGAAGAGCGGCCGGCACAAACCGCAATGCTCAGCGGGCTGATTCGAGACAACGGCTTGAGCAGTGATTTCAATCGTGGTGATTTCTTCGGTTGTCGCAACGAACATGGCGAGCTGGAAGGTGTCGCGTTGATTGGCCACGCGACGCTGTTCGAAGCACGAAGCGAGCGCGCACTCTACTCGCTGGCCAACCGCGCGCAGAACTGTACGGGGACGCACATGCTGATGGGCGAGCAAGATGGCGTGCAAATGTTCTGGGAGTTCTACGCCGGACGCCAGGCACAGATGCGAAAGAGCTGCCGACAGCACCTGCTTGAGCTGCGATCTCCGGTTGAATTAAGCGAAGAAGTTCCCGGCCTGCGCTTGGCCACAACTGACGATCTCGAAATGATTTTACCGATACATGGTCAGATGGCGTTCGCAGAGAGCGGAATAAACCCGCTCGATAAGGATCCAGAAGGATTTCGCACGCGCTATCTTCGTCGTATTCAAAAGCAGCGGAGCTGGGTACGGATTGATTCGGGCGGCGTCGTTTTCAAAGCTGAGATCGTCTCGCAAACGCCGCACGTCGCCTATCTCGAAGGTGTTTGGGTAAATCCCGACAGTCGCTCACAAGGCCAGGGCACGAACTGCGTGTTGCAGCTCTCGAAACATCTCTTACAGCGCAGCGAATCGGTTTGCCTGTTCGTTAACGAAGACAATACCTCAGCGCTGAGATTCTACGAGCGCATGGGCTTTAACGATAAAGAGAGTTTCGAGACGATCTTCCTTCAACCTTTCTAGCCCTCTGAATACTCGGCGATCCGCCATTAGCCACAGCGCTTCTGTCTTGATTGAGACAGAGCGCTGTGGTAACTGTTTTCACGCTCAAGCTGACTCTGTTTTGCGCGCGAGGCATTGATGGAAATCCTCCTCTATCGTGAAGGAGCCGAGAAAATCGAAACCGGCTTCTCAGTCGAACAGCTTCCCGATTTATTGAAAGATCAAAAGGCCGTCGTTTGGGTCGATATGGCCGAGCCGGCCGAAGCTGACGACCAGATTCTACTCAACGTATTTCATTTTCATCCATTGACAGTTGAGGACTGCCGCGAGACTCGGAACTATCCGAAGGTCGAAGAATTTCCAGGTTATTTGTACTTCATCGTTCATGGCGTGCGGGCAGACACCAGTCCGGATCACTTCAACACAATCGAACTCGATGCGTTCCTCGGGGCGAATTTCGTGATTACCTATCATCACGACCCGTTTCGCAGCATCAACAATGTGAAGAAGCTGCTGAGCACGAGTCCGGTGATCTGCCAACGTGGAGCCGCCTTTCTTTTGCATCAAATTCTCGATCAGATCGTCGATTTTTATACACCGGTTCTCGATGACTTTGACGAACGGATCGCAAAGTTGGAAGAGGATATCTTCACTTTGAGCCGCCCGAACAAAGCGATCCTGGAAGAAATCATGGACTTAAAACGTGGCGTGTTGCGTCTGCGGCGCATCACCGGACGCCAGCGCGAGGTAATTCTACGCACAAGTCGCGGCGAGTTTACTCTCATCCCTGCCACCCTGCTGCCGTTCTATCGCGACATCTATGATCACATCATGCGTGTTACCGACCTCGCAGAGAGCTATCGTGATCTATTGAGTGGCGCGCTCGATGCCTACATGTCGGTTGTGGGAAATCGGATGAACGAAATTATGAAGGTGCTGACGATTTTCTCCGCAGTGATGCTTCCCTTGACGTTTATCGCTGGTGTGTACGGAATGAATTTCGACTACATCCCTGAGCTGCATAAACAATGGGGATATTTCGCTGTTTGGGCGGTTATGTTGACGGTCGCCATTGGTATGCTCGGAGCGTTCTGGCGCGCCGGATGGATCGGCGGCGGGGCAAAGAACAAGCCGAACCGCAAAACCTCAAACGCGGGCGACGAATAAGAGATAACCCGAAATCAAGAGCGAGTTCACAATCAGCGCGTACGCACCGGCGAGCAGATCGTCAGCCATTATTCCCAAGCCAGATTCCAACGACTCGAGGCGCCGAATCGGATAAGGCTTCCAGATATCGAACAGACGAAACAACACGAACGCGGACAAGATGCTCCACCACGTCTGTATCCAGAACGGGCCAGAGAGTAACGCTATCATCTGCCCCGCAACTTCATCGATTACGACAATCGAAGGATCTTTCTTTTGTGTTGCCTTCTCTGCGCGCGTCGCCGCCCAGATGCCTGCCATGCTCACGATGAAGATGAGTAAAAGCATGGCTGCCAACTGTGGCGTGAAGATGTAAAGCAGGTTGACCCCACCTCGCCTGGCCTTTGCTTCCAGGATTTGATTAAGTCCGCCCCAGACCGCAAGGTATAACCCCACGCCCACCAGCGATCCGATCGTCCCCGGCGCAATCGGCAGATATCCGACTCCACACGTCGCAATCGCGAGCGCCAGAAGATCGCTGGGAGTCCGAGACTTGCGCCGGGGAATCTCTGCCGTTGGAACCGAAATTGTCGGATTCAGTTCATCGCTGGACTCTTTTTTTGCGGTCATACGAGGCGGTAAATCGGGTATCTTGTACTCCAGGTCATCGTAACACGCAATCTTTGACAGTGTGACACGCTCGTTGGTGAATCACTGAGCAAGATGCGCGTGCTGCGCGACGGCACACGAATTTCATAATTAATTCGGCCATGCATGCCGCTTGTATCGCGATGCGGATAAGTCTATCGTACAGAAGTCTCCTGTCCCGGCAATTCCCAGACAAAAACACACCCCTGCCGTATTCTTCCGACGACCTGAACAACATTGTGGCAGTGAGGAACAAAGTAGATCGCGGATCGTTGCCACTCGAATGCGTGTGCAAGCTGCTGATTGCACTTGTCATCCTGGGACTCTTCTCTTCGTCGCCCGTGGTCGCCAAAGAGCTTCAACCAAGTGGCCGCATCAGAGGAGTCACCGTCGCAGTTTCGGGCGACCGTCGCGAGCGTTTGCGTGGCGTCACGCTGGTCCTGACGGGGTCAGCAATCGGTGATAACAAACTCGAAACAACCAGCGACGAGGAAGGCGAGTATTCGTTCAATCGATTGGCCGCAGGCGAATACAAATTGACAGCTAGTTCAAGAGGCTTCAAGACTGCGGAGCATCAGGTCGTCTTGGCTATCGACGCGACCGTTGACCTCGATGTGTCGCTGGAAGTGGGTCGCTTCGAGACAACCGTAAATGTTTCTCCCAATGAAGATCGCATCAACACAACTGACACAACCGTTGCGGGTCAGTTGTCTGCGACCAGGCTGCATAATGTCCCGCTCATTAACGAAAAATTTCAGGACGCGCTGCCGTTGCTGCCCGGCGTCACGCGCAATTCAGACGGCGCGCTGAACATTAAGGGAACGCGTCCCGATCAGAGTGGCGTACTCGTCTCAAGTCTGAACGTCGCCGATCCGGTCACAGGCGACGCCGCCATCGACCTGCCGCTCGAAGCTGTTGAATCAGTCCAGGTCTTTGCAAATCCGTTCTCTGCCGAGTACGGACGATTCACGGGCGCCGTCACCGCTATCGAGACGCGCGCCGGCAACAATGAATGGCGCTACTTGCTGACCAACGTGCTGGTGCGACCTCGGTTTCGTGACAGCAAGATCTATGGAATCCAATCGGCGACGCCGCGACTCGCATTTGGTGGGCCCATTAAGAAGGACAAAGCATTTCTCTTTCAAAGTTTCGAGTACCGCTTTGTCCGCTCAGAAGTAACGAGCCTGCCACCCGCACAGCGGGATAAAAAAGTCGAAAGTTTCGATTCTTTCACTCGGCTCGACTTCAACCTAAACGCAACGAACCGTCTGACCGCCAGCTTCAGTCTATTTCCGCAGAAGCGAGACGCCGTTAATCTGAACACATTCACGCCGCTCACGACCGCCGCAAATATTCATCAACGCGGATGGTTCCTCGCGGTAAATGAACAGAAGACATTCGCCAACCGCGCACTGCTGCAATCCAGTTTTAGCATCAAACAGTTCGATGTTGATGTCTTTGGCAGCAGCACCGCACCGTTCGTAATCGCTCCGCAAACACGCGCCGGCGGCTGGTTCAACCGACAAGACCGCGATAGCCGGCGCCTTCAACTACTCGAGACTCTTTCTCTGCCGGAGCGCAAATTTCACGGCACGCACGATTTAAGATTCGGCTTCGATGTTAGTCACACTGTGTTCGATGGAGCCGATCAGTCGTCTTCGATTCGTATCGTCCGCAATGACGGAACGTTGAGCGAACTGATCGCTTTCGTCGGCAACGGAGAACTGCAGCGCAACAACACGGAACTGGCATCGTTCGTTCAGGACACCTGGCAACTCAACCAAAACTTGACAGTCGATCTCGGCTTGCGTTGGGACCACGATGGCATTGGAGATGACCACAACTTCGCGCCGCGTTTGGGATTTGCGTTGTTGCCGTTTTCAAACGATCGCACGGTGATCCGCGGTGGCGTGGGACTGTTCTACGACAAGATTCCCATCAGTGTGGGAATCTTTGACCAGTACCAACAGCGTGTGGTGACAAAATTCGCGCCGAATGGTGTCACCATCGTCGACGGCCCGAGAGTCTTTCAACATGTCGTGAGCAACGGCTATCAAAGCCCGTACAGCGTCGCGGCGACGCTGCAGGTCGACCATGAAATCAAGAGGTTACTTCTGCGGGTTGGTTACGAAGAACGTCAGACGCGACGCGACTTTGTCCTCGAACCAGTCGCCAGCGGCAGTTTGTTGCTGCGCAACGACGGCAAGTCGCGATACAGAGAGTTCCAACTCACTGGTCGCCTGCGCCTTCAGGAGCGGCATCATGTCTACGTCGCTTATGTGCGTTCGAGCGCGACGGGCGATTTGAATGCGTTCAATGATTACTTCGGCAATCTGCGAAATCCGGTCATTCGCGCAAACGAGCGTTCGCTGCAACCGTTTGACGCGCCGAACAGACTGATCGGCTGGGGAGACATCGCCCTTCCGAAACAGATTACTGTTTCACCAGTCGTCGACTGGCACACAGGTTTTCCCTTTTCTTTAATTGACGAAGATCAGAACTTCGTTGGCGCGCGTAATCGCGGTGGACGTTACCCGTCGTTCTTCTCACTTGATTTGCAGGTGACAAAAGGCCTGGCGCCGCGAGTGCCAAATTGGGGCTTCGTGCCGAAAAAGTTTCGTGGCAAGAAAGTCCCGGGAAGATTCGGTGTGAAAGTCTTCAACCTGACGAATCACTGGAACCCGCGCGACTTTCAAAATAACGTCGATGCGGCCGATTTCGGGACCTTCTACAACAGCCCGCACCGCGGCATCAGATTGAAGTTTGAGTTTGTGAAGTATTAGAGGATGAAGTCAGTACTGCCAGAGATAAAATGAGGCAACCGGAAATAACTCAAGGTTAGGAAGGTGGGCTTGCCCCCGCTTAAATAACTTTGAAGAAGCGGGCGCAAGCGACCCTTCCGGACCTTGAGACATTCTTTCTCGACTCTTACCGGAGAACAGCCCACCGCTAAGTCGATGGCAACGTCGATGCTAGCTAACGATGCGTCCGATCAGATCGTACTCGTAAGCTTCTTCGATTCGAACTTCGACAAGTTTGCCAGCCAGCGGCACAAATCCTTCGGGAGCATCATTAATCAAAACACACCCATCGATATCGGGCGCCTGCGTTTCCATCCGTCCCTGCCACAGCAACTCGCTTTCGTTCGATTCGCCTTCAAACATTACGCGCACATTCTGGCCGATCATCGCCTGGTGCTTGCGTTTGGCAACCTTTGACTGCGCCTTCATCAATTGATCGCGGCGGCGTTTGGCGATTTTCGGATCAACCTTGTTCGGCAAATTGAATGCCGGCGTGCCTTCTTCGTCTGAGTAAGTGAAGACGCCGACGCGATCGAATTCGATGTTCTTCACGAATGTCATCAGCTCATTGAAATCTTCGTCCGTCTCGCCAGGAAATCCGGTGATGAAGGTCGTGCGCACCGCGATGCCGGGCACGCGAGTTCGAACGCGCTCAATTAAGCGCTCGAGCGAACCTCGATTTCCGCCGCGCTTCATCAACTTCAAGACATTCTGCGATGCGTGCTGCAAAGGCATGTCGAGATACTTCACCGCCTTTGGCTCTTCCGCCAACACATCGAGAAACGCATCGCTGATATGCGTCGGGTAGGTATACATCACTCGGACCCATTCAATACCGTCCGTGTGAGAGAGTTCGCGCAACAAGTGCGCCAATGCGTCCTGTTTCTCCAAGTCTTCGCCGTAACGCGAAGAGTCCTGGGCCACGAGGATCAACTCTTTCACACCTTCTTCGGCGAGTTGATGCGCCTCTGCGACAATCGAACCAAACCGGCGACTGCGAAAGTGCCCGCGCATCTGCGGAATAAAGCAGAACGCGCAAGGGCGATCGCAGCCTTCGGCGATCTTTATAAACGCGTAGTGACTTGGCGTCGCCAGCACCCGCGGCGTCGACTCATCGTAGAGATAAGTCGCGCTCTGGTTGCCCAGTGGTATCACTGGCAGTGAGCGCGTATTCGTCTGGGGATCGCAGACGCTGAGGATGTCGTTGATTTGATTCGTCCCAATGAACGCATCGACTTCCGGCATCTCAGCTTTCAATTCGTCGCGATAACGTTCGACCAGACACCCGGCAACGACCAGACGCTTTGCCTTGCCTTCGGTTTTCAGCCGCGCCGCTTCGAGAATCGCTTCGATCGATTCCTTCTTTGCGGAATCGATAAAGCCGCACGTGTTCACTACCACCGTGTCGGCATCCTCGGCTTCAGCGGTGATTTGATAACCCTTTTGCTTGAGCTGACCCATCATCACCTCGCTGTCGACGAGGTTCTTAGGGCAGCCCAGACTGATAAATCCAACTTTCATACTAGTAAATCGTCAATCGTAAATCGTGAATAGATAAGTTCGCTCAATTGGTTTGATGCGACTTAGCCTCTTGTTTGAAACAATCTACCAGCGCCGTTAAGCGCGAAATATTTATAGTTCCCACAACCCCCTAACCAATCGCTCGATGAGGAGCAAACGAACGTTTGCTCCTCATCGAGCAGAACATCGACTTGATAGGATTCCTATAAGTTTCGGCTCCTAACGGAGCGTTGACCGCCCTTGGAGACTTAATTATTCCTTCCAGATTGCTCAATTCGGGCTAACAGACTTTCAATCTGCTTTGCTTCTGTCTCGCTTAGTTTCTCTTCCCCAAAGCGCACGCGGTTGTAAGCATTCGTGATCGCCCGGGCTTCGTTGACCCCGGCCGCCGAGGCAAACTCCAAAGGCGTTTCGTACAACTCACGCTTGATGCCTTGCTTCGCTAAGACCTTCAACAGCCGTTCATAAAACTCAACCCGCGTGGCCTTAACGTCACCGGCGCGTTGCCACACCTGCAAGCCTCGTCGCCAACCAAAGCGCTGCACGCTGCGCCCTAAGAACACTACCCCCAACAGTACCGTCAGCGAGCCAAGTCCGACCAGCCCTGGCTTCAGAAGCGATGGCAGCGCCGCGCGCGCCTGATCGAGTTTCGTCATCGAGCCGCGCTGTAGATCGCCTAACTGCCGGCGCACGGACGAAACCAGCGATCGTTGCTCCTGCTTGTCATAACCAACGACGTATTGAAACCACATCAATTCGAGTGCTTCCGAATACTTGCTTAATGTGCCCGCGAGACCTTTGCGTTCGCGCGAGGTGCGCCCAGCGGGCGGCGTCGGATCAAAAGTCACCCACGAATTTGTCTGTGGGAAATAAACTTCCACCCACGAGTGGGCATCGCTCTGCCGCACGGTGAACGCGCCGGCAGCTTCGTTGTATTCACCGGGCAAGAATCCATTGACCACGCGTGTGGCGACGCCCTGCGTGCGCAGCATTACCGCCATTGCAGTGGCAAAGTACTCGCAATGACCCTGCTTCACATTGAAGAGAAAGTCCGAGAGCGGGTCGCGGCCGCCTGCTTTCATTTCCAGTGAGTAGCCGTAGTTGTCGCGCAGGTAACTCTCGATCGCGCGCGAAGCGTCATACCAGGTTTTTGATCCGCTCCTGACGATTATTGAGCGCGCCAGCGTCGCGATTTGTGGATTCAGATTGGATGGCAGCTCCAGATATCGCACGGCGTCGGCCAGGTATTCTAGTCGGTCACTCCGCAGCGCCTCATCGCTCGGCTCGGTAGTATCTGAATAGACCCTGTAGGCTAGTCGTTCTTGATCGTGTGGTCGTGTTTGCAGGCCGCTCTCAGAATCAACGCGGAGCAGAGGAAGCTCACCTTGAACGCCGAGCACACGCGGCGCGCCAAATAGCACAGGCGTGTCAACCGGCTCGATGATGAAGGTCTGCTGAGTCAGCCGGCGCACATCTTCAGTCGTGCCAAGTTTGAAAAGACCTGTCTCGCTGTCTTTCTCTGCAAATCGTTCGGTGGCACGGGATTTTTTCCACGCGTTGCCGGTGAACTCGTCGAGCGCAACTCCACGCCAATGCAAACCCGTGCGCGGCATGGCGCTCAATCGATCAAGGCGCACATGCATAAAGATCTCGTCATTCTTTTTCAGCTCACCAATTTGTCCGAGTGTCACAGTGTCAGAGAAGCCGATCGATCCCGACACGCCGGTCCCGCCGCGTTTGAGCGCGCTCGTCGCGGTCCGCGGCGCGATCAGAAAGAATGGGAAAGCGAGCACGACAATCAAGACGAGCAGCCCGACGGACACCAGCGGCAATCGTCGCGTCTCCAGGTATCTTCTGCGCCACAAACGCATCGGCAATTTCTGAAATAGTGACGAGTCGGGTGGCACGAGCAGCCTGGTCTGCGTAGCGGTAATTTTTCGTTTCGCTTTCTGAATTTCGAAAGCCACAACTGTGGACAAAGCGCAAAGCAGGTAGAGGATGAGCGCGCCCATGAACAGCGGACTTACTGTCAGGCCCGCAGCCAGCAGCACCGTGAAAAACGAGATCAGATAGAGAAAGAACCAGTCACGATCGCGCTTCCGTTGCAGTAACTTCACCGCTGAGAGAAAGAGAATCATGTGCGCCAATACGGAGACCTCAGCGCCGCCGTGGCGGCCTGTCTCGAGATATGCGGTTTGCACGTACGGCGTGAGCACCTGCCAATCAAAATAAAAAATCGGTATCGAGAGCAGAATCACCACCAACGCAAGTCGTTCTGTTAACTGCCAGCGTGTCTGCTCAAACTTCCACGCGACCAACATCACGAGCGCAAACGATCCCGCGAGCCACACGCTGACTCCGCCAGCCACCAACAGCGCGAGGGCAGCGGCCGCGATGGTCGCGTATGACATCAGACGAAAATAGGCGCTGAATTCCATAGACGTGATGTGCTTTGATGAAAAATGCCCGCTCAAGTGTACCCTGAGCGGGCGGCGAATAATAACGTCGGCTTCCTCTCCGGTTGGGATGGGGAAGTGAAGATGTCAATCATCAATCAGGTCAAAGCAACAAAGGGCTGACCTTGCGCTCGTTTTTCGAGGAACTGCGCGAGTCTAGCCGCGTCAGCATCGCTCATCTGCGTGATTTTCGCGCCCACAAACCAACTTGCCTGCCCATTCATTCCAACGCGGTCACAAGTGACGGTCGCCAAGACCGCGGCGATAACTCCACTACTCAGACTCACCGTTGCGTACAGGGGACAACCCGGACCCTTCAATTGCTGTTCGGATATCCGGCTGCCGACAAACGACAGCGCCATGCCGCCCTGGCTGAGCGTCTCGCAGTGTCCGCGCGCCGGTTTCGAATATGACACGTCCCATGACAGCGCGTTGCGCTCGACGAGCGCTATTGTGGCGGGCAGATGCACTTTGAAGCGCGGAAACCGGCGAGTGTTCGTGGCCACCTTTTCTCGCTTAGCCGGCTTTCGCTCAAGCTTGCGCAGCGGATCGAAGCCTTTGAATTCGAGGCCGCAATTATTGCAGAGCAACTCATGCATGCCGGCCATTTGAAGAACAATGGAAGAATTCTTATAGCCGCGCTGAATGCGCGTGCTTTTGCAGCGGGGACACCACATAGAAGTTTCGAGTTCTGAGTTTCGAGTTCCGAGCTATGTCTTCGACTTTGGATGTTGAACTTTGGACTCGTTGCCGGTGAGATGGGCGAAACGATTCTAGCAAATCCCGTCCGGACCATGCCACACTTTTCCGAACCCCGCAGTTTAGTCCGCATAAGCGGACATTTGACCATAGCCTAACCTTTTAGGGCTGGGTAGAAGCCTCTGGAAATCTGACATCGGCTTACCGGGCGCAGAAGATCCGACCAGGTTTACGTTGACGGCGATTCTCACTCGATCATATGTTTTGCCTTAGCCATGAGATTGTTTCTTACAATTGGTCTAGTTGCGGTGCTTCCGGCTGTCACGCTTGCACAGCGGACTATTCTCACGCGGGGTGAAATCAAACAAGCCGAACAGCGCTTGTCGGACTTAGGTTTCTGGACCGGACCAATCGATGGCGTCTTCGACGAGGGCAGTCGATCGGCTGTGATTGCTTTTCAGAAATGGAGCGGTCGCGAGGTCACTGGTCAACTAACCATTGAAGAACTCGACGAGATACGCACGAGCACTTCACCACACGCCCGTGAACTCGGCTACGAACACGTCGAAGTCGATCTGGATCGTCAGGTCCTGATGATGGTGAATGAAGATGGAGGCGTCAAAACCCTTCCTGTCTCGACTGGCAATAACAAGACTTTCACGGATGAGGGGCAGGAGAGTATTGCCTACACGCCACGCGGCAGGTTTCTGGTCTATTACAAAGAGACTGGCTGGAAGACTGGCTCGCTCGGGCGAACTTATTACGCCAACTTCATCAGCGGCGGTGTCGCGATTCACGGGAGCCGGAGCGTACCCAGCGAACCAGCGAGCCATGGTTGCATCCGCGTGCCGATGTTCGCGGCGCGTGAAGTCAGCAAGCTTTTAAAGCTGGGCACGATCGTGCTTGTTTACGACAAAGTTTCATTCGTGTCGGCAAAGGACTGGGTGAAGAATCCGAAACTGAAGGAAGCGGCGCTTGCCAGTCTGGGTGCGGAGGTTGATGAGACGGCTGAGGCACCGACAACAAAATCGACTTCTATCGGCGCTAGAAAACCACGCCCAAGAGTGGTTCGATCGTGAGAAGGGTCAGAAGCCTGACGGTTTTGATCTTCGGTCTGTGGACTTTGATCTTTGCTTAGGCATGTCTCGGCTTGAATGACTCAAGGCGTTAGCCACCCTAAGACCAAAGCACAAAGATCAAAGACCAGTTTTTTTCACTTGCACCTTCGTTCCATAATCCAGCGACGTGTAGAACTTCCCTCGGCCCTGCGGCGTTAGATCGAGAATATTCCAAATCGGACTCAGCTCATCGATGCCGCGTTCTTTAATTTCCGGATCAAGCCACGGATGCCCGCTATAGAAATGACGCAACGTGCCGTCACTCTCTTTCACGAAGACTGAGATCTCCGAATCCTGATTTCCTTCCTTGTCTTCACTGCCGAGATCGTATTTGAACGTGCTGTCGCCGGCGGAAAGTAGACGCAGTTTGTTCCAACCTCTCGCGCGCGCATACGCGCGGAGCGTGGCGGGATCGGCGGCCGCGACGATCGCGAAGTCAACATTCTGGGCGATGTGATGCGCGATGCCATTGTAGCCGTCGATCCAGGCAGTACACATCGGACAAGCCGTGGTCTGCTTCTTGCCAAACATGAAGTGATAGATCACTAGCGAACGATCGCGCTGCGTGAATAATTCGCTCAAACGAACTTTGCTGACGGGCTCATCGCCAGCGGCAAGAGATGCCGGGCCTTCGGCAGTAGCCCGACCGTCAGGGAGGGCTCCGATACCGCAATCAATAAACTCATAATCCTGAATCTCAGCGCCTTTGGGCAGCGCGCGCCGCAGCTCGGCCACACGTTCCCGCGCTCGCATCAATTCAATCTCCGCCAGCCGCACCTGTTCGCGGGCCGCGAGGTATTCCGCCGGCTCGTTTTGAAGATTAGTTTGCCGAAAAGTGCCGTCGATCATCTGCTTGACCATAATTGCTCCTTCTCGCCTTGGGAATTTGATGTCTGCGGCTTACCCGAATTCCCGGGAGGATGACCTGAGAGAAACTCAGGTTTAAGCTCGTCAGGTGTTTCAAGTGTAGCGTGCCTCGGCGTTATCCTAAACTCATCCTGAAGCAATCATGACAGGTATGAAACTCCAAGCTGTGGATTCGAGCATGCTTGTGGCCGTCGGCTATGACGAAGAGACATCTGAGATGCGAGTTATTTTTAAGAACGGGGACACGTACCGCTATTTGAAGGTTCCGAAATCAGTTTATGCGGAACTGTTGAAAGCTGAATCCCAGGGCGCATATATGAAAACGCACGTCATCGATCATTTTCCTGCTCGGCGGATCAGACGGGGCTAGCGCCCGACGAGATATCGACATTGTGATGAGCTCGAGCCGCAAATCAGAAAAGCCCGCAAGATGTCTCTAGCAGCTTGCGGCTTGTCTATTCTGGAACCCTTGCCGCGCACCAGATCGTGTGCTATTTTCGGCGCCTTTCAAAGGAGGAGGAATTACCATGAAAGTACGAGGCTGGATAATTTTTGGCTCCGCTACGATCGGTGGCGCGATCCAATGCGAGATTACAACGGAAGATAAGCAGATATTCCTCTTTACCGGTGGCGTGGGAGGTTTCGGCAGTACTGTGAGTGGGAGCGCAAAGATACCCGTAGAAGGGACTTTCACCGGACTATCACACATACTCCCTAGTTCTGCAGTTGAGATTGCGCACGCGGGAATGGCCCTTGATGGGTTTCAGGCCACCTTTTTTGACACGCAAGGACACATTGGCACGGTAGGAGGAGTAGGCATTGGCGGGGGCGTTTTTCTTGGAATCGGGGGCGGTAAGTGGGAGAAAAAGCAATGACCTTGGGGTTCACCCAACAGAAAAGCCCACTCAAGGACTTTGCTTGAGTGGGCTTTCTAATTAATCCCGGCGGCTTCTCTATCGCGCTGCATCGGAATTGCCCGCGCAGCACCGTCGACTCATGAACGTGTCATGTTCTATCTGACGATACGCGGCAACATCTGCCGGTTCCAATTATCAAATTCTGCCGTCAGCCGCTGAAGCGTGTCCGGATTCTTGACGCCAAAGTCAGCTTGTTCGTGCTGATCGTATGACAGGTCAAACAGTTGGCGCCGGGCGCCACTGCGAACATATTTCCATTTCCCTTGTCGCACGGCGTCTTGATCGTAGATGCGCCAAAAGAACGTGCGGTCTTGAAGGTGGTTTCCTCGGCGCATCAAAGGCAACAAATCAATTCCGTCCAGTGGATAGCCTGGAGCAGGCTTCGTTTCCGCCGCCGCAAGAATGGTGGCCGTCCAGTCCATGGAGATCGCCATTTGATGAGTAACACCATTGGCCGGAACCACGCCTGGCCAACGGACAATTGCCGGCACCCGAATACCGCCTTCTAACAGGTCACCCTTCTCACCTGAGAATGGCCATTCGTATGAGAACCGCTCGCCCCCATTGTCGCTCGTAAAGATTACGAGCGTGTCCCGCTCTTTACCCATTGTGCCCAGAGCCTTCATGACCCGCCCGACGCCTTCATCCAGAATCCGCATCATTTCGGCATACAACTTTAGTGACCCGCCGCCACCCATTGTCACCGGTTCAATCGTTTTGTCCGTGAACGAGACCTGCGCGCCACCTTTTCGATCCTGCCACGGCCAGTGTGGCGCAGTGTAATGAAGACTTAAATAGAAAGGTGCCGTGCGACGCCGGCGAACGTAACTGACCGCGCGCTCGGTGAGGAGATCGGTTAAGTATCCATGCTGTTCAACGGGCTTGAGATTTTCATATAAGTCAGGCTCGCCTAATCCCGTTTTGTGCAGATGATAGTCAGCCGCCCCGGCGAGAATTCCGAAAAACTCGTCGAACCCATGTGCATTGGGTCCCCACTCCGGACGAAAGCCCATATGCCATTTGCCAATCAGAGCCGTATCGTAGCCGCTCGATTTAAGAAGCGAAGCGATCGTCGGATGGCCTGGATCCAGCCCCACGAGCCGGTTGTTCGCGGGCAACGGTTCGACCAGTCCGATCTTGAGGCGCGCGGGATAGCGGCCCGTAATGAAGCCAACGCGCGTAGGCGTGCAAACCGCGGAAGCGGCATACGCGTCAGTGAACCTCAATCCCTGCGCAGCCAGCCGATCCAGATTGGGAGTGCGATAATCTGGTCGCCCATAACAGCTCAGATCGCCCCAACCAAGATCGTCAGCGAGGATGAAGATGACGTTAGGCTGAGACGTTCGCGACCGCGCCTGCGCAGCTGCCGGCAAATCGGTTTTCGCGTGCGTAGTCTTCCGACTCAACAGCAGAGAAGCGCTGGTGGCCAGCCCGCCCAGAAAGGTCCGCCGAGTTAATTTCATGAGCGGATACTACATGTAAAGGCATCAGTTGGGTCAATCCTTGGGAAAAGAAAAAAGCCCGCGAGATTTCTCTCGCGGGCTTTGAGATCTCAAATTTGAGACTTGAAATCTCGATATAATCCCGGCGGCTTCCTACTCTCCCACACAGTTGCCCGCGCAGTACCATCGGCTCCAAG
>Ga0157378_10000220_pt1 | contig 55469 bp, 37 predicted proteins | sample M65metaG_FD_115309 | JGI IMG/M metagenome (GOLD analysis project Ga0157378, IMG submission 115309) | Miscanthus rhizosphere microbial communities from Kellogg Biological Station, Michigan, USA - M6-5 metaG | ecosystem: Host-associated > Plants > Roots > Rhizosphere > Soil | place: USA: Michigan... | reverse complement strand
GACGAAGGACTGGTTCGCCGACGACATCGTCGACTCGTTCCTCATCCGCGTCTCGCCGAGCGGGACCATCGAGAAGGTGAGCTACTCGACGCTGACCACCGGCGCGCCGCTCGGCAGCGCGCAGTGCGTCAACGCCTTCACCACCGAGGCGCTCCCCTGGCCGCCGTCGCCGACGGCCGTTCCGGCGTCGGTGCCGTGCGGCACGCAGCGCCCCGGCCTGAACATCTCTCCGGCCGTGGCTCCGGACGGCACGATCTATGTGGCCACGCGCGGACACCTGCTCAGCCGCGAGACCTGGATGCTGGCCATCAATCCGAACCTGACGCAGAAGTGGATCCGCTCGATGCGCAATCGCTTCAATGACGGCTGCGGCGTTCCTCTGGCATCCGGCGGGCAGCTTCCGCCCAATGGCACACCCGGCGGCTGCCGCGCGGGCGCGAACTTCGGCGTCGACCCGGCCACGAATTCTTCCGGCGGCGCGCGTATCCTCGACGATTCCTCGGCTACGCCGGTCGTGGCACCCGACGGCTCCGTCTACTACGGCGCCTACAGCCGCTACAACTACGCGCAGGGGCATCTCCTGCACTTCGCCGCGAACGGCGACTTCCTCGGCTACTTCCGCTTCGGATGGGACGTCACGCCGGGGATCTACGCTCACGGAGCCACGTACTCGCTCGTGACAAAGGACAACCACTACGCCGTCGGTTCGTACTGCAACGATCCGGTCCTCTGTCCCGAGGATCGCACCGCGTCGTTCCCAGCCTATCCGGAGCAGTACTTCGTCACGCAGCTCAATCACAACGGGAACATCGAGTGGAGCTACCAGAACACGAACACGCTGAGCTGCTCGCGCGATGAGTTCGGCAACGTGACCTGCGTCAGCGATCACCCGAACGGTTTTGAGTGGTGCGTGAACGCATTCGTCATCGACAGCAACGGCGTCGTCTACGCGAACAGCGAAGACGGCAATCTCTTCGCCCTGAATCAGGGAGGCACCCTGAAGCAGAAGATCTTCCAGCAGCTGGCCCTCGGCGCCGCCTACACCCCGACGTCGATCGACAACACCGGCAGGATCTATTCGCAGAACGCCGGACACTTGTTCGTGGCCGGTAACTGAGTTTTCGAAGGAGGGCAGGCTATTGTTCTGCCCTCCTTTTCGATCTCACGCGAAGACGCGAAGGCGCGAAGAAAGCGGACGATGAACTGTGAAGAAGCCTCGGCGGTGGTCGTCGACGCCGCGTTTCATCTGCATCGCGACCTCGGCCCGGGGTTGCTGGAATCCGTCTATGAAGTAGTCCTGGCCAGAATGTTGGAGAAGCGCGGCCTAAAAGTAGAACGTCAGAAGTGCGTCGCGTTCGACTTCGATGGCATGCACTTCAATGAAGGCCTCCGCGTGGATTTGATGGTGGAAGACTGCCTGGTTATTGAATTGAAGTCCGTAGAAACCCTCGCACCGGTTCATCCCAAGCAGCTGCTCACGTACCTTCGCCTCTTGAATCTGCCGTTAGGCCTTTTGATCAATTTCGGCGCACCCACGTTCAAAGCTGGTGTGAAACGAGTCGTGAACAATCATCAGGACTTCGCGTCTTCGCGCCTTCGCGTGAACCTTCGAATCACTTAGTGCCCCGCCGCGCGCCTGCGCGGTTGGATGATCTCGATGGCGATCTCGTCGGAGCTCGCGCGGGGACCGGCAAATGCGTACACCCAGATGTAGGACATGCCTGCATCGGTGACGTTGATCGCCAGGTGCGGGTCAAATGAGGTTCGGATGGGATGCGAGCTGTCTCCGAGCCGGCCGCGGTACCAGGAGAACCACGGCGCTCCTTCGTAACCCGGAACGACAGCGGTGAGGACGATCTGCTGTCCGGCCAGCACGCGAACCGCATCCGCCCGAATCTCGACCGGGAGGAGTTGAGGGAGGACGGTGATGGTCGACAGATCGCCGCAGCACGCCGCCACGCGGACATGGGCAATGCCCGGCGACACTGCAGTCACGTACACGTCGCCGTTGTCATCGGGATGGCAGACCGAACTACCCGAGGCAAGCCCATGAACTGCGGCCACCGCCGGCGCATCGCTGAAGAACTCGTAGTGATAGGGAAACCCGCAGGAAAGACCGCCCGGGTGCTGATAGCCCTTGAGAATGGCGGTATCGCCCGCCCGCAGCGTTATCTCATTCGGCGAAACGGCCGGCCCGGACTGCGCTGCCAGCGGAAACTCCACGGCGATGGCGAGAACCATCAAAGCAAACGGACGCATCGAACGAAGTACGAAACCGCAGCGCGATGCGTCCACGCTTGTGACGCGCGTCATGCCGATGCGTGATCGGGTTCAGCGCCGTCGCCACGACCGTCCGTTAGCATCCGCTTCGAAATTTACGGATCAGGAGAAACCATGGCTTACGTCATCACCGACAACTGCATCAAGGACGGATTGTGCGCGGAAGTCTGTCCCGTCGATTGCATCCATCCCCGAACCGACGAAACCAGTTTCGAAGCCGCCACGCAGGTCTACATCGATCCCGCCGAGTGCATCGACTGCGCTGCCTGCGTCCCCGCCTGCACCTCGGACGCGATCTTCCCGATCGACGAAGTCCCTCCGGACAAGAGGCAGTTCATTGCGACGAATGAGGAGTACTTCGGCGGCTAGAGATCCCGCGGTTAGCGCGCCGCACGCCTAGGCGGTTAGAGCATGATCTCTCCGAGGAGCTGGTCACTGACCCTTCAAGGCCTGCACCTAGATGTATTGCACGCTCAGGTCGCTACCGTTCGTAAGGTGTGGGGTGTCAAAACAAAGGGGATAAGAGAAATCGCCGATCCGGCCGCAATACCAGAAAAAACATCGGTATCCGGTCGTAGCCGGGAACGATTGCCGAGCGCGACCTGCGGCCTGAGCGCGAAACGAGTGACGCGCGTAGATCGCGACGATGGGGCGCTACGGATCAGTGTTAGAGGTTCAGCCCTCAATCTGTGGTTCTTGGCCAGACTAAGCTTGAGATCAACCGCCCGAACTCGCACCTAACGAGGCCGAAGAGGTCCTTCTCCTCCACCACCACACCGTAAGCGACGAGAGACATATGACTACAACCCCGCCGCCCACAAACCACAGAACCCTGATCAGGCGAGCCAGCACGACTTGCTGATGCGGTAAAACTGCGACGGGCCGATTCTCAAGAAGGCCCCGTCGTCCGATTACTGAGTAGGTACCTTCGAACTGGTTGTTGAGATCATCGCTCACGCCCTTCCCTTGAAAGATGAGAATGATATGCAGCGTTTCGCCGGCGCCGACGACACCTCTCCAAGCGGCCCCACCCTCTCCGAACACCTGTGAACCTGCGTTTAGCCGCACAGCTCCCGTCACGAACCTTCCGTCGAATCTTGATGTGAACGTTAGAGGATTGAAGGCGTACTCCGTGGGGTTAGATGCCTCGATCCTGTCTACAGACAGCGCACCATAGACCTCCTTAGAGTGGCTGACATCTAGCACACCCGACGCGGCACGCGGGTTTCGAACGAGCGCACTCGCTCCAAACATCAAAGCCGTTGCTAAGACGCTGGAGACGATTCCTACGACAAGGTCACGAGCCCACTTCATGGTTCAGAGACCGCCAGACACGGTGAGAAGAAACCGAAGCGTCCAACCATTCGTGATCATCGCCAAGAATCCGACCATCACGCCAAGCAACCTGCTCCGATATAGTGTCGGAGAGTAGCCTTGGCGAACGTCCTTTGCTCGCAGTTCGAGGAGTTGCGCAAGAACATAGAGCGCAAGGTGAATAACGACTAGCAGGATCATGAAGGCTGTAAGAAATCGGTCAGGTGGAGGGGTCGTGGGCAAGCCGCGGCCGACGGGGATAAAGAGTCCTGCGAGGTCGAGGGCAACAGCTGCCATCACCATTTCGGGACCAGAGGGAATCGAAGGCGTGAGAAACAGTGGAGCGGGGCGCCCTTCTAGCTTTGTGAGAAGGCTGCGCGCCAAGAAGCGGGCAAAGAAGCTTGCAAAAACCTGGATATAGAGGAACAGGAGAGGAGCCCATATCGGTGCTCTGTTGTAAAAGAAATCAGCCATGTCTGTCTCTACGGAACGACGTCGCGCAGAATGCTTCTAAATCCAGTTTCGCTTAGACTCCAATGTATTTGTATGAAGTAATAACGAATATCATGAAAGGTAGATCTAATTCAAGGAGAGACCAAGGGCTCCGCACCAAGCAGGCCCGTTAGAAGAACGGCAGCCTTCCCTCACTTCACCTCGATCCTGATCTCATCGCTGTTCCCACGGATCTCCGGGACATACATCGCCTGTCCCACGAGCGGAAGGGCGTGGAAGAATCCGGGGACCTCGGCGCGGAGTGTGTAGCGGATTTCCCATACGCCTTGAGGAAGCCGCGACGCGAACATGGCAACCTTGCGGTCGCGCAGCTCCTGGTAAAGCCATTCCGTGCGTCCGGTCGAATCGACTCCAGCGTTGCGTTGGATGACCGAGGGCTTTTCGATCACGGGTCGCTTTCCGTCGGCGAACTTCCGGGTCACGGCGCCGGATTTCAGCTCGTGCGCGTAAAGCGGCTCGCCGCTTCGGATCTCTACCGCTTCTAGTCCGGCCGGTTTCAGATCCTCGAAGAGCAGGTATTCGTAGTCGTTCTTCGTCTCGACGGTGACTACCACCTCGACGCGTTCGCCGCTGGTGATGGACTCGCCGTCGCGCAATGGGACGCGGTCGTAGACCTGGCCTTTGAGGAGCGTGGGGTGTCCGACCATGTGGAAGTAGTCGCGGCGAACGAAGATCTCGTTGCCGGCGGCTTTCACCGGCTCTTCGAGGGAGAAGAAGCGCGCTTCCGCGGCGAAGTAGAGCGAGCCGGTGCCGTGTGTGCGGTGGATGCGGATCTCGTTGACGCCGTCGCGGATCGCGCTCCCCGGAATGCTCCAGCGGCTCGGCGCGCGCAGGATGCCGGCCGGCTTGACCGTCTGCGTGGCGATGTCCGTCCCATTCGCCGAGATCTCGTAGGTTCCCTCGCTGGCCAGCTCGCCGCTGGCGTGCAGGTACTCATCGAGAGCGAGGATGGCGATGGCCGTGTCGCGCGTGTTGTTCCATTGTGCGCCGCGGCGATTCTTGATCAGCCAGTTCGTGGCCGGCTCGATGAGTGCGTTCTTCGGATCGATCTCCACCAGCGCCATCAAGGCGAAGGAGGTCGACTCCACCGGACCGTCGGACCAACGCCACCACGACCGCTCCTCACCCCAGTGCGCCGTGGCCATCGTCTCGGCGCTCGTGGCCGCGCGGCCATTCTGGCCGTGAATGAGAACGGAGGCGTCAGGAGCGCGATCGATGCGCACGCCGTTCTCGAGATTGCGCACCAGGACTTCTGCCCGATCCGCGTTCCCGAAATCGTGCGCGGCCAGTGCCAGCAGCGCGCGGCCGTACGCGGTCAGTTTGTCGCGATGCGCCCAGACGTTGTCGAGCGCTTTGGTCTCGAGTGCATTCGGCGCAGCGGCGGCCTTCGGCGTGCGCCGCCACGCGGCGATTGCGTGGAGCATCCAGGCCTGCTGTTCGTAGCTGTTCTCGTAGTCGACGAGTTTCGCGTCGAGCCAGCCGGCGGCACGATCGACAGCCTGCGCGTGGATGCTGAGACCGCCGTCACGTGCGACAGCAAAGCCCCAGATGACGTAGGCGGTCATCCAGGGATCGCTGTCCCCTGTCTTCCACCAGCCCCAACCGCCGTCCGAATGCTGGAAGTCATCGAGGCGGTTGATACCGGCGCCGGTGATGCGATCGAGCTCGCCGAGGTCGTGCTTGCCGCGAGGGTGAGTCTGGGAAGCGGTGGAGGCTTCGATACCGCCGAACATACGGCCGGCGATGTCTGCCGGATCGGCGCCGATACCGCGCAACGTGCGCGCCACGATGGCCGCCGGAAGGAAGCGGCTCATGGTCTGCTCGGTGCAGCCGTAGGGATAGTCGATCAGGTATGGCAGTGCATCGAGCATCGTCACGGCCAGACTCGGCGTGACTTGAATGGAAAGCTGGGTTGAGCCGGCCCGGCGCTCCGCGGGCAGGTCGAGCCTGATCACCGCCTCGTCTCCTCGCATGCGTCCCGACTTCGCGATCAGTTTGTCGATGCCGTGCTCGTAGATTTCGAAACTCTTCTCCATGGCATCGGAGTACTTCTCGCCGCGGCCGGTGACCTTCAGCGTGGCGGTACCGGCGTGGGAGACCACGACCGGCCAGTCGACACGCGTCTCGCCGTTGGCCGGTACGTCAACCGCGCCGGGCATTTCCTTCAACGGATCCTCGAGCGCCAGTCCGCCGGCGGTCAGCGACGGACGGACGCGCATCATCTCGCCGGTGTTGTTGTCGATGACGGCGGAGATGACCACACGGTCGCCAACGACGAAGAAGCGCGGACCTTCGAGCCGCACGATGAGCGGCTTTTTCGTCCGCGTCGTCGACGTGGCCATGCCGAACTGGTTTGCCGCCGTCACGGCGCGCGCCGTCGCCCGCCAGGTGGTCAGCGAATCGGGATAGGTGACCTTGATCGTGGCCGTCCCGTTCGCGTCCGTCTTCACATCGGGTTGCCAGAAGATCGTGGAGAGGAAGTCGCTGCGCACCTGGACGGCCGGTTCGCCTCCGGCCACGACCTGTTTTTGAGGAGGAGGTGCAGGAGCCGGCATCGCAACGGACTTCATTGCCATGACAGGAGCGGCTTGCGCGGTCACGGTGATCGATTCCGCGACCGCACCGCCGGCTACGCCGCCGATCCAGGCGTTGTCGAAATCAACGCCGTCTTTCTGAAGCCTCTCGTTCTTCTTCCGCTCGTCGGCTGGAAGACTGAGCATGCGTTCGTCGACGACCTTGCCATCCTCGAGGATGAACTTCGCATAGGGCCGCTGCTGCACGCTCGCCGAGGTCTGGACGTTCGCATAACGCTTCGTGCCGAAGAAAAACTGCCGCGGATCGCCCGCGAAGTCGCTCTGAATCGCATACACCGAGTCATCGACCAGACCCAGCCCGACCTCGGCGGAAACCGGCTTGCCGTCCGCATCGCGCGCCGTGACGGTGAGCGTCCCCTCTTCCCGCGGCTGGTATTGCTCGCGGTCGGACTTGACCGAAACATCGACGGCATTCTTCAGCGGCGGAACGATGATCTCCTTCTGATCGGCTGAGAGCTGCAGATCGGCGACGCTGGCCGCATTCAGGTAGGCGTTCGGCACGTGCTTCTCTTCGATCGGGATCTCGATCAGCTTGACCGTCCCCTCGACGTGCACGACGCGGTAATCGAGGATCGAATCGGCATCGACGCTGAACAGCACCCAGCGGTTGCTCGCTGGAGTCACGATCATCACCGGCGCGGTCTGGCCGACGCGAAATGCCGACTTGTCGACGATGATCTCCACGCCGTCGTGCCGGTAACCAAGATCCTGAACGTCGTGCGAGACGGCCCAGATGGTGGTCTCGGTGGTGACGACGTCGCGCTGCGCCAGCGGCGCGTTGGGCCTGGAGGGATCGCGATCGGGGCTCGACCAGCTCACGCGGTAGTAGCCGTCCCTGGCCGGCGTGAACGTGACCTCGGCATCCCCATTCGCATCGGTCTCCGTTTTCGCAGTCATCACCTCTTCGTGCCGGTATCCGCGTGACTTCAGCTGCCAGCCGCACGGATCCTGCGGCTTCGGCGGAAAGACCCGCATCGTGGCGCGAACGCGATCGAGCTCCGCGCCTCGCACCTCGCGGCCCTGCGGATCGATCCACGACTCGTCCCACCAGTCGCGCGTAATCGTCACCGTGCCATTCACGTGCACCGGATTGTCATTGGCATCGATGGCTTTGAACGTGATGGTGGCCTTCTGATTCGGTCGGTAGACATAGTGCTGCGGCTCCGCGTAGACGGAGTAGCGCTGGCGCGTGACGCGGATACTGCCGCTGCCGGTGATCTCGCGGCGCGACGCATCGGTGACCCGCGCCTCAATCCGATATTGAACTTCGTTGCCGTCGCGCTGCGTCGGCAGGTGAATGACGGCGTGCCCGTTCGCGTCGGTGGTGAGCGTTTCCCGTTTGACGATCTGACCGCCGCCGCCGTAGTAGGACTGGTCGACGGAGTCCGCGTAATACCAGCTGTAGTCGCGCGGCCTCCACCACCAATGCGTGTACGGCTGCGAATAAACGACAGCCTCCACCTTGGCATTGGCGACGGGGCCGCCGTAGTAGTAACTGGCATCGACCGTCGCCTCGATCGTGTCGCCGAGGCGGAAAAGCCTCTTCCGTCCGTTCTCTTCGGGGGTCCTGACCTCAACCTTGAACTCGGGAAGTTTGTACTCCTCGAGCCGGAAAAGCTCCGCGTTGCCGATGGTTTCGTTGCCGTCGCGAAATGTGACGTTGTAGAGGCCGAGGGGCATGGCCGAGGTGAGATCGAGCGAGCCCCAGGCGCTTCCGAAGGCGTTCAGTTTTGCGGTCCCGTCTGAGACCTTCGTACCACGGGGGTCGGTGATCGTGTATTGAATCGCCGCGCCGGCGGGGTTTGTCGGAGTCTGTCCGTCGAATCGCCGCGCCGTGAACTTCCACTGCACGGTTTCCTCGGGGCGGTATGCCGGACGATCAGTGGTCGCATAGATGCGCCATTGCCCGCGCGCGCCGTACTGCGCTCCCTTCCAGAGCTCGACGAATGCCTGCCGTGCATCGCCCTGCGCGATGGCCACGAACAGATTCATGTACTGCGCTCGCTCCAGCCCGACCTCGGCCAGACCGTCGGCATTGGTGGTGGCGTCGAACGACCGGCTCACATCGCGTCCGTTCTCGCTGTGACGCTCCCAGACCTTGACCCGCGCATTTGGGATCGGCGCGCCGGTCACCGCGCTGCACGCGAATACGACCGCTTTCGATGCTTCGCTGCGGATGACGACCGTGGCATCCGTGATCAGTACGAGCGCCCGCTCGCCGGCGCCGCCGCCATTGGCCTCCAGGAGATATGCCCCCGGCGGCAGTTTGGGATCGATGCGAATGCGCGCGGAACCCGGCTCGTAATCGCCCTTGTCTTCGGTCTCCTTCGTCCAACTGCGCAGGCGAGCGGACGGCGGCGCGTTTATCGATTCAAGCCAATTCCGCGAACCATCGAGACGCGCATCGCGCGGGAGGCTGATCGCGGAAAGGGTGAGGTCGATCGACTTCATGTTTCTCCAGGCCAGCGCGAGCTCGACTTCGGAATCGGGAAGAAAGACATTGGAGACCTGAACCGACACAGACGGTCTGGTGATCCGGTCGGCGGCCGTGCGCGCCTCGTCGTAGAACCGCGTTTCCCCTTTCGCGAACTCGCCGAGAAGGCGCCGGTAGTACACCAGCGCACTCGCATAGTCCGGCCTGCGCTGGGCTCGTCCGTCTTCGAGGATCACTACGCGCCCCGAATGCTCGAGCCACCGGCCGTAGGCGACCAGGGCGTTGTCGTAGTGATCACTGACCTTCCCCTCGCGGATGGCCGCCTGGAGCTCTTCACCAACACGATCCTGATCGGCGGAGAGACGCGTGGCCAGAACGGTTCGGAAGGTCTGCCGGTCCGCTGGCGTGCTGGCGATCCGGACGGCGTTCTCGAAGACGTCGATCGAGATCTGCTGCGCCACTCGTCCGAGATAGTAGTCATCGCCGCCCGCGATTCTGCGCACGATGCCGAGATAGCGAGCGCGCGCATTGGCAATGTCATCGCTGCCCGCCCACCAGTCGAGCGCTGCTTCGTAGTACGGCGATGCGGACTGCACGTCGCCGTAGTTGCGCGACGAAGCGGCCAGATCGCCCAGCGATTCATTGATCTCGGCCCAAAGCCTGTCGTGATCGTCCCCGATCTCGCGCAACAGCGACTGCAGTTCCTCGCGCGCTTTCGTAATGTCGGTGTCATCACGTTTCGGATCGCTCACCTCCGCGCGCCACGTCGTGTCTGCCACGCGGAATCGCACCCACCGGCGCTCGCCGAGCGGCAGCGACTCCTGTTTCACGCTCGCGTAGAGCTCATGCGCCTGCGAGTAGGAGTGCTCGGCAAATACCGCCTCCGCCTGCCGCTTCAGCGTTTCGTAGTCCGCGATACCGGCCGCAGGAATTGGAAGGAGCGAGAGAACGGCGAGAAGCAGCGCAGTAAGACTCAACATGCCGGAATTAGACGTGGGATCGGCTGAAAAGAGAACTCCGCGCACGCGAAGACGCGAAGGCGCGAAGAGAACCGGATCAACTTCGCGTCTTCGCGTCTTCGCGTGACTACTTCACCACCGGCGGCACCAACGCCTGGTGAATGCGCAGCGGCACCTTCGTCATCGTCCCAAGCACGTCGCGCGTTGCGCTGATCTGGCTGGCTTGGGAGTTGGCGGCTTCGACGAGCACCGCATCCGTGATGTCGCTGTACTTCTTGCCGCCGTTGATGGTGAGCGTGACGACGGCGGCTTCGAGCGGCGACATGCTGGGGTTGAAGGCGGCGTTTTCGGCTACGCCGCCGGTGTAGATGTGACCGTCGCTGGTCTTCAACGCCACTCCAGCGTAACTGAGGCTGTAGGGGGCGTAGGACGCATTGGCGGCGTCGAGCGCAGCCCGGGTTACGTCGTCCGGCGACAGCAGCGTCATGCCGTGCGACTGCGGTGACATCAGCGCGGCGGTGACGCCGACATCCTGGGGGCCGAAGGCATTCGGGAGGAGTGCGGTCAGCAGCGTGGTGGGCGTGTTCGGAAGAATGATCTGGAGCGTTGATGCCGTAGTCAGTTCGTAGAGGAACTGGCGACAGTAGCCGCACGGCGCAGCGGAGACGGCCAGCAGGTCGATGCCGGTTTCGCCGAACGAAATGGCGTGGGCGGTGGCGGCCTGCTCGCCGTGAACGGTGAAACTGAGAGCCTGACCGGGGAACTCGTAGTTGGCGCCGAAGTAGAGGCTGCCGCTCAGTCCGTGCGCAACGGCGCCGACGTAGAAGTTGGAGATCGGCGGGATGGCGAATTTCTTCGCCAGTGGGATCAGCGCGAGCATCAGCTGCTCGAGCGGGATCCCCGAGGCCACGATGCGATTCACGACGGCCGCCGGGAGATATCCCCCGGCGGCCTGACATGCGGATTCAACCTCGGCGAGCTGATCGCTCGAGAGTGCTGCGTCCTCGCTCTTCATGCGCTGAATGCCTCTTTGCGGAAGAAGCCGGCGAAGCGTTTGAGGACCGACGTGGTCATGTAGGGATGCGTGGTCGAGCCCGGGCCGGCCTGGACGAAAAGATGGCCGTGCTCTTTCAGGAAATCCTGGTACGGCGCACCGCTGCCGTGATCGAAGAAAGCCTGCTTGTCGGTCCACGACGAGTTGTAGACCAGCGCGTCGACCTGCGACGGCGGGAGAGAGAACGCCTGCTCGGACATGTCGGCCACGCTGACGGTATACATCAACGTCGTCGGTTCCTCCAGGCGAACGCGCTCGACGTACGGCTTGAGCGCCGCCTTCACCTGCTCGTGGCAGCCGGGCTTCATCACCCAGCGCGCCTCGACCTGCCACGCGGTCATGACGTCGGCACCGGGGCGGATGAAGCCGTCAATTTTCTCCAGCCCCTGGAGGAGAAAAAACGGCACGGTCGGTCCGTACATGTTGAGGAAGTACTGTCCGCTGTTGGCGACGAAATCCTTCATCACCTGCGAGGAGTGATGCGCCTGGTAGGCCGCGAAATCCTTGTAGCCCTCGACGAAGGCGACCTGCGCGGAAGTGACCGGCGGGTAGATGTTTGTGCCGGGATCGAGGTTGGGCGTGTGGATCAGATACATCCACGTGTCGGGCTGCGTCGCCTTCACCGCGTCGGCAAGTGCGCCGAGGGCCGCATAGGCCTTTGCTTCGTTGCCGGGGACGATCGATAGAAACGCATCGTTGATGTACATGGAGTCCTTTCTTGCTACGAGCCTAGAGAAGCGATGATGGCGTCCGCCGATTTGAACGCCAGGGCCATGATGGTCAGCGTCGGATTCGGCGTGGCCACGGTGGGGAAACTTCCGCTGCCGACGATCCAGAGGTTCTGGACGTCGTGCGATTTCTGCGAGGCGTCGACGACCGACTTGTTCGGATCGGTGCCCATGCGATGCGTGCCCATGATGTGGCCCGCGCCGTAGAGGTGGTACTTAGTTCCGTTGTACACGAAGTCGTCCGGACCGGGGAACTTCCCGTTGGTCGGCTCAATGACCGTCGGCTGCGTGAACTCCTGCGCCCCCATCTGCTTGAAGGCGGCGCTGCAGGCCTCCGCGGCCATGGCGAAGCCTTCCATCGTGTACTCGTCGAGACCGTAATCGATGTGCGGACGCGGAATGCCGAGGCCGTCGGTGTAAGTCTCAGAGATGGTGACGCGGTTGTCGTGTTGCGGCGCCTGCTCGATGAGACAGCCGAAGCGGAACTGTCGGGTGAAAATCGAATTGAGCTTGTTGACCAGAGCCAGTCCGCCGAGGCGCTGGTTCTTGGGATTGGTCTGGGCATTGTTTGTTCCGGTGATCCAGTCCAGCGCCGTCGTGTAGGGATCGCCCGACGAGAAGTTCCAGCCCTCGTTGCCGATCTCCATGCGGAAGGCGGCGCGGTTGCGGCGGAAGTCGCCGTCGCGCAGCGATTCGATGCCGCCGGTAGCCAGCGGACCGCGATAACCCCACACCGGATCGGGCGCCAGCGCCCACGCCAGGTAGAGGACGTGATCCATCAGGTTGCAGCCGACCTCGCCGCTCTTGTTGGCGATGCCGGCCTGGTCGTTGGAGAGCAGCAGCAGCTTGGCGTTTTCGATGGCGTGTGCGGCCAGAACGTACTTCTTCGCCGTGACCGATTTGTCGACCCAGGTCAGCTTGCCGCTGTCGTCGCGGGACCATTCGCGGTAGTCGATCTGGGTGACGTTGTTGCCGTCGACGGCGACGTTGAAGGCCACCGACTGGTAGCTCATCGTCACATTGCCGGTGTCGAGGGCCTTGCCGAGGGTGACGGTTGGATCCCATTTCGCCTGAATCGGACAGATTGGGATGCAGTTGGTGTTGCCGGCGCAGACGCGGCGGTCTTCGTACGGCTCGGAGTTGCGGCCGGCGGGCGTATTCGAGACGAAGACGTCGTACATTTTCGTCGGCTCGGTCGGCTCGCCGGGAACCTGGAGTCCGGCCACGCCGGTGCTGACCGCCTGGTCGACGACGCTGGCGGGGATCGGTCCCATCGGATACTGGTAACCCGGCGGGTAGGTCAGACCGATGGCCTGATCCAGCGGCGCCTGCTGGGCCACGCTTGCGGCGACGCCGATCTCTTTCTCGGCCTTTCCGTAGAGCGTTTGCAGTTCGTCATACGCGATCGGCCAGTCGGTGAAGACGCCGTACGTGGTCTCCATCGTCAGGTCGTGCGGCACGAGGCGCAGCGAGGTGCCGAGCCAGTGCCACGCGGTGCCGCCGCCGATGCGCTCGTAGGTACTGGCGAACTGCAGTTTGCGCACTTGCTTTTTGCTGGGATCGAGTGGGTCCTTGATCTCCTGGTACGGGCCAGGCGTCTGGATGAGATGACTGACGTCCGGGCTACCGCCGATCGAGAGCACCGTCGCGCGCGGAGTCGGCAGTTTGGAGGGATCGGGAAGATCGCCCACTCCGGCGTTGGTGCTGTTCTTAGCCATGGATGCCGTGCGTCCGGCCAGCGACGGGTACGGCGCCTCGGGGGTCTTGGCCAGCGCCATGTAGAAGTTTTCCATGTACTCCTCGCGGCTGTCCGGAACGGGAGGACCGGCCTCGAGGATGAGCACCTTCTTGCCGGCCAGGCCGAGCTGCATGGCGATGGTGTTGCCGGAGACGCCGGCGCCGACGATGACGACGTCGTATTGCGGAGAACCGCTGCTGCCGTTGCCGTTGCTCACTGTCCACCTCCCTTCGGCTGGTTCACGACCGGCGCGTTGGCGGTGTTCACGCCGAAGTTGTCGAGCGAGGCCGGCGGCTGGCTCCAGTAGCCGAACGTGAACGCGCTGAAGCCCATCGGATGGGCCTGAGCCACATTCCAGACCAGGCCCTTGGTGTAGGCCTGCGACGAAACGACCTGCTGCAGGCTGGTGTTGACCAGGAACGGCGGCGGATACCACGAGCCGAGGTACCACATCGCCACGATGGCCTGACAGAGCTGTCCCTGAGGGGAGACGGGAGGCGTACTCGCGGTCTCCAGCAGCGAGTCGGCGATCGTCTGCGGATCGTTGAACTGGATGGCGCGGAAGGCAGTGAGCAGATCGTCCATCATCGTCTGCCCTGCCTGCTCGATGACGAACTTGTAGAACGTGCCGGCGAGATCGGTGGGATCGAGAAACGGCCGGAGGAAGCCGGGCTGAAATCCGGTCAATGCCGCCGACATGTTGGCGAAATCCTGCACGGAGTCTTCGGTGCTTTGCGGGTCTGGCATGGTCGTATCCCTTTCTATTTCGCGCGCTGCAGGATGTAGGTGAAGTCGGAGGGTACCGGCGTGGTCATGGTGGCGTTGTTGTGGCACTCGATGCAGTTCGACGAGACGTTCGGCACCATCCCCTGGATGTAGGTTTCCAGCGTGGTGTTGGCCAGGAACGTCGGCGCCGGATTGCCGAGTGGCACGCCGGGACTCGGCGCGCAGTTGCCGGTGTCGGTCGGCCACATGGTGCTGATGAGCTCATAGTTCTGCCACACCGAGTTGGGATTGACGCCGACGAGCAACTTGACGGCGTCGGCGTTGCGCGCGGTGGCGCTGGTGAAGGCGAACTCGTTCCCCTTGAACATGTTCATGCGCACGACCTGACTGTGGAAGGAGGCAACCTTCGTCGGATCCCACGGCCGAGGGGGAACCTTGTTCGGCGGGCAATTCGCCGAGGTGCACTTCGGATCGTAGTAGTTGTACTTGGCCTTGAGCGTCCCCTTCTTGACGTCGTCTTCGCTCGGTGCGTTGTCGATGTGCTCGAAGGTCGACCAGAGCCACTGCGACGCGGAGTTGGTCTTGTGGCCGATGTGCAGTCCGGTCAGTCCCATCAGCTTCTTGCTGCACGAGGCCGGATAGGCCGGGTTCTGGGAAGCCGGGCTGTAAACGAGCACCTGCTCGCTGTGGAACCGGCCCTTGTCGGCGGGATCAATCACCTTCCACGCGGACTTCACCATGATCGCCCCCTCGGGGCCGGGATTCGCGCCGCAGGTGAATTTGACCGGGCCGGTGAAGACTTTCTGCCCCGCCTTCGAGTAGAGAGCGTTCGACAGGATGTAGTCGAACATCATCTTGTTGATCAGGATCTCGTAGCGGGTGTAGACGCCGTTCTGATCGATGAGCGGGCCGGTGTTGAAGGGCTGGCTGAAGTCGGTCAGCACCGTCGGCGTCTTGCCGACCTGGCTGAGGATGCGCATGCCGGGCATGTAGTCGGCCTTGCACTCCCGCGGAATGTTCGGCGGCGGGCCGTTCCACTTCGGTGTGGTGCCGCCGGGGAGAAAGACGTTGGCCACGTCGGCGTAATGCTCCCAGACGGTGTCGTTGTCGCCGTTCTGGCCGATCGTCTTGGCCGGATCGCCGTTGCCGTCCGGTCCCGGAGGCCAGTTGAGGGCGATGAACGAGTTCCAGGAAAAGATGTCGAAGTCGCCCTGGATCGCCGCCAGCTTCTCCATGTTCGTGGCCTTGGGCGGCAGCGGCGCGAAGATGGCGTCGTGCGGGATCGCCGCGCTGAGCACGATTGCCGGGCCGGATGGCGGCGCGGTCGATGTCGTGGTGGCGGTGGTCGAAGTCGTGGCCGTCGTCGATGTCGTTGCCGAGGTATCGGTCGTCGTCGCCGTTGTGTCGGTATTGGCCGGCATCTCCTTCCTGCAGGCGACGGCAAGCGCGAGCAGGATGATCGTTGCGAGTTTCCTCATGTCTCCTCCATCTCTCATGTCAAACGAGGAAGGTGCGATAGAGCGGCGCTTGGTTGGGCGGATAGGCGCCGTCGGGGTTGAACGGAGATCCGATGCCCTGCTGGAAGCGGAAGTGATGCTCGGGATCGACGTCTTCTTTGATCTGGCAAAGCCGTTGGTAGTTGTCGCCGTAGAACTCCGAGGGCCAGTCGTGCAGCAGCGGATCGATGTAGTTGACGTAGGCGCCGATCGAGTGCGGGGCCATCCCTTCGCCGAGGCGGTAGGCCCAGTTGACGTTCTCCACGCTCTGATCGGCGTTCGCGTGCGGCCAGATCGCTTTCACTTCCCACAGGAACCGCGCATCGCGATGCCAGAACGACGTATCCGTCTTCGAGACCTCGGTCACCTTGCCACCCATGTGCGTCCACACCAGCAGACTGCTCGATGACGGCGCCGTCGTCATCGAGTCGGTGAGAACTTCGATGCAGGAAGGCGTAAATGATTTCGGAGCCATGAAGCCGGAGCGGATGTAGGCGCTGTTTCCGGCCACGACGGTCAGCAGGCCGTTGAAGATCTCGAAGTCGGGCAGCGTCATGTCGTAGAGATTGATGTAGACGTTGGGGAACTTGAGGATCGGAGCGATGAGGTCCATCCCCTCGCGGCTGTTGCCGTTGAAGATCGGCGTGAGGCCGACGGTGTTGACGAGGGTGTCGGGATGGGCCGGCAGCGCAACTTTGCCCATGTAGCCGTAGACGGCCAGCGAGTCGGGCGCCTTCTCGATCCATTCGTTGTAGAAGCCGAGGACGTCCTGGGCCACTTCGACGGGGTAGCGGATCTGGCCGCAGAGCATGGTCGGCGTGTTGGGCATGTGCACGCGCAGCTCGAAGGCGACGGCGATCCCGAAGTTGCCGCCGCCACCGCCGCGGCAGGCCCACCAGAGATCCTTGTCTTCCTTCGACTTCGATTCAGCGGAGATCGTCCGCAGCTTGCCGTCGGGCGTGATCAGGTCGATCGAGAGCAGGTTGTCGACGCTGAGTCCGTACGAGCGCGAGACGAAGCTGATGCCGCCGCCGAGCATGAAGCCGGGGATGCCGACGGTGGGACAGCCGCCGCCGATCGGAATCAAACCGGTGTTGGTGGCCTGCAGGAAGAGATAGAGGTCGCGCCAGCGGTTGCCGGTCTCGCACCAGACCACCTGGCGGTCGAGGTCGAGCCGCTTGGCGGTCATGCTGGTGAGGTCGATGACCATCCCGCCCTGGTTCAGGCAGTAGCCGGCCGCGCTGTGCCCGCCGCCGCGAACGGTGAAGGGCATCTCGTGCTCGATGGCGAATTTGTAGGCGGTGGCGACGTCCTGCGGGTTGACGCACATGGCCACCACGCCCGGCCGGAGGTCGATGCGGCCGTTGTCGATGACCAGCGATTGGTCATAGCCGGGCATGCCCGATTCGAGCAGCCTGCCGGCCATCTCCTGCCGGAGTTTCTCCAGATACTTCCGAGGAATCATGAAATCTCTCCCTTCCGGACCGATCTCGATCGCGCGAAAAACTGACTCTGATGAGGATCGCCCACCTAGGAGTGGCAGATGGAGGGTGTTTCCCTACCCGATGGTTTTGTAATCTCCTCGCTGCATCTCGATGACGCCGCCGCCAGCCCGGATCGTTTTGAAGCCGGCCTCGCGATACATCTGCACCTGATCGCTCACTTCCGTGCGCCGTGCGGGGTCGTCATCGATCCGGACGATGCCCGGGCCGGTCCTGTCGAGGAGATCGCCGATTTTGTCGAGGAAGGCTTTGCCGATCCCCGCCTGCCAGAGACTCGGCGGAACGAAGAAGTCGGGGTCGGTCCAGCGCTCGGCCCAGACCTTGACGCCGTCCAGCTCTTCGTAGAAAAGGAGGGCCACGTCGACGTCCCAATCCTTTTGCACCGTGACGCGAAATCGCAGCGTCTTGTAGCAGTCGTCGCGGCTCCTGCCGGGATGCGCCGCCTTCCAGAGCTCGAGAGCGAGTCCGGGCACATCGTCCCCCGCGCCGACGATGATCCGGCCGTCGCACCAGGAGCCGGCCGACGGGAGCTCGAACCGGTCTTCGAAGAAGCCGCGCATGTTCGGATTGAACATCGGCGAGAGAAACGGCCAGAGGTCGCGGAACGCCGGCGTGGTGGCCCAGCGCCCGAACCAGTTCACCCAGCCGATGTTGAGCGGGTGGTCGCCGAATTGCCCGAGGTGGCAACTGACGTAGACATCGGTCATGAGCTGCATGACCTGGGTGAAAAGGGGAACGAGCTTGGCCAGTTCCTTCGCGTCCAGATGGTTGGTGTGCTGGACGTTCTTGTCCCACTGCAGCTCGGGATAGAGATCGCGCAGCAGGTTGGTGTTCCCCAGCGAGGCCACCTGCCGCTCGATGGCCTGGAGCTCGGCGGCGCGCGCCATCAACTGGTCCGGCAGCGTCGGCGGCGTCGGACGCCACTCCGCGCGGGCACTACTGAACACGTCGCTGGCGATCGCGTCGGGGGCGTCGCGATCGTCCATGAATTGAAAGGCCACGTGCGCGGTGTGCAGGCCGAGGCGCCGGTACGACTCCCACTGCTTCTCGTCGTAGAACTGGTCGCCGGTCGATTCGTGCGGAAAGCTGTCGTTGCGGGCTTTGTACTGCAGCACGTCGCCCGGCTCGTCGCCGGCGATGGCCGGCTTGAACAGCAGGAGAACGCCACGATCGCCGTTGGGATAGATGATGTCCCCCACGGCCACGTGCTGTTTCGAGTATCCCTTCTCGTCCGGCTTGAGCGCGGCCAGATCGATGTCGACTTCTACGCCGAAGTCTTCGCGCGCACGGCGAAGCGCGTTGCCGACGTCATCGAATGCCGATTGGGAATCGGCGCCGCAGTCGGAGGCAAGGATGTAGCGGCATCGCCGGCGCAGCAGTTCGTAGACCGCCAGGTTCTCGAAATGGCCGCCGTCGGACAGGTGGACGGAGTTGGATCCCAGTCCCGAATTCGTGCGGCTGAACATCTCGAAGAAGAGGTCGCAGCCGGGAAAGAACTGGCGCGTCCTGGTGAGGTGATACCAGTAGCCGAGGCGGAGATTGAGCGACGCCATCAGAAAGGTGGCCGCCGCGCCGAGGTCCATCGACAGCGACCCCATGTTCGAATTGAAGGCCGCGGCCGATGCGGTCATCGCCGTCGCCAGCGTCAGCTTCGCCGGCGCCTCATCCCACTTCTGAAAGCGATTGGCCAGCGTAAATCCGAACAGTGACAACGTCGAGCTCCGCGCTCCTCGGCTGAGATTGGCCAGATGATCGCCGGCCAGATCGTTCGCCGCGCAGCAGATGAGATGCACCGGCCGCGTCGCCGGCAGATCCTGAAGAAGAAGATCGTCGCCCGGCCGCTCGGTCGATTGCCGGTTTTGCGCGGCGCTGGCCGCGTTCGCGTTCGATGCGCCGAGGTAGGCGCGGCTCAACCGCGAGCGATAGATCGGGTGCAGACCTATTTCGTTGGGGTTGTAGAGCAGCAGCGCCAACAAGGTCACGCCCACAGGCACGGCAACTCCCGCCGCCGCGTATCCGCTGGCGATGCAGGTGAACACCAGACAGGCCACGGCCAGCGCGGCGGCAACGACCGCGGTCATCGCCAGGAGCGGCAGCGCGTAACGCTCGGCGTACGCCCGCGCGCCTCCCTTGGCGCGGCTCGGCTGGCGCGAAAGGATTTTCTGGATGTAGCTGAACACGCTGCCCGAACCGCCGCCCACGAGTGCGGTCCACCAGCCGACCACGACCGGATTGCGCGTCCAGAGGATGAAGGCGGCGAAGACGAAGAGGACCATCACCGTCCAGAAGCACGCCAGTCCGAGCAGCCGCGCGATGACCCGGTCGATGGCGTAACGGAAGAATCCTTTGCGAGGATCGACGATGAATCGCGAGGCGACGACGCGAACGAAAATGAGCACGAGCATGGCCGCAATCCAGCAGATCGCCGGCGAGAGAAACCGGACCCGTTCGTTGAACGTCTGGCCGAGGCCCGGCATGATCTCGAAGTAACCCCAATTCCCGATCTTGTGCAGCAACCACCAGTCGCCTTCTACGGCGAAGGCGGTGCTGAACAACGCCGCAAACCAGTAAAGCCAGGCGTAGGAGCCGCCGCCGTCCTGCCGCTCCACCGCCCGCGTCCGTCTCTCGTAGAACCACATCACGCTGAACGTGCTGACGCCGATGACCGCCAGCGCCAGCGTGAGGTAGGAGACCGACGGCAGCCGGTAGTTCCAGATCGAAATCGGCTGGTTGCCGCCCATGCCGTTCGCGCTGACGATGAGCACGTACCAGATGACGAGTGCCAGCACCGAGAAGCTGACCAGGAGCGCGGGAAGGATGGCCGAGAGAGCGCCGCCGAAGAACTGCCAGGTCTCGATCTCGAACAGACCCCAGCGCGGCGCCAGGAACCGGCTGAACTCGCGCAGATGCCGGATCGGATCGGGCTCGGAGCGGACGTTGTCTGCCGGCGGCTTCTCGTCGCAGCGCGACTCGTCGTCCGTCGTTCCGGGAAAGAGCGCTCCTTCCGGGTGTCGCGCACGCCACGCACTCCAGAACGAGCCGATGTATCCGCCGCCGGAGACCGTGGAGACGTAATCGAAGAGATCGAGAAGACTTCGGTCGGCGTCGTTCTTCTTCGCCAGCTTTCGTTCGGCCAGACCCTGCAGCAATCCGAGGTTGAAGGTGGCGCTGCGAATGCCGCCGCCGGATAACGCCAGACCGGTCAGATCGCGGGAGACATTGACGACGAACGGCTCCGCGCCATCATCCTCCTGGGTCGTGTCGCCGGCGATCTGCGGGTCGTCACCGGTGCCGAATCCTTCGCGGATCACCTGCAGTTCGTGGGCGAACGCTGCTTGAAACGTGGCCACTCGCTCCTCCTCCGGTTTGTCCGGCGATACGAAGACGCTTGAATTGATGGAGTTGGTATGAGTCTACAATCCTAACCGTGCAACGCTTCATGACGGCAGTCGTTCTGGCGGCTCTCCTGCTGCCGTCGATGGCGATGATGGCCTCGCCGTCGCGCGCGTCGTGCTGCTGCAAGTCTTCAGGAATGTGCCCGCTCCGCAAGCAGGCCGGCTGCGAAAAAAGCTGTTCGATGGATAGATCCAACTCGACGTTCCGCGCGCCACAGCTGTCGCGCGAGCCGGCAGTTTTCGCGACGTCATCGACGGCGCTCGCGACGTTCGCTACTGATCTCGATCTCTCCGCCCCACCCTCCCCGCTCACCCGCGCCACCCCACCCTCCCTCCCGCCTCCGCGGGCGTAGGTTTCCGCGAATCTCGCAGAGAAGCGTAGCGCCGGCGGCTCGCCGGCTGGACCGCCGCCGGCTCGGCGGCGCGTTCGAGGGTGCACATGCAACTCAAAAAACTACTGCTCCTATGGCTGCTGGTCCCGGCGTCGACGCTGCTCGCCCAACCGGCCATCACTTCCGCCACCATCAGCGGCACGATCCGCGATGCCGGCGGCGCGCCGATTCCCGGTGCGAAAGTCACCGCGATCAATGTCGATCGCAATCAGAAACAGCAGTCCGTCACCGATGCCGCGGGCCGCTTCCGCTTCCCCGTGCTGACCGTCGGCGCCTATGAGCTGACGGCGGCTCGCGACGGATTCGCCCCGTGGCATCGCGCGCTGCGTCTGGCCGTCGGCACATCGCTCGACATTCCCATCACGCTGTCGATGACGCAGTCGGAGTCGATCGACGTCATCGGCACTCTGCCCACGGTCGACACCGGCCGGACCGAGATCGCCGCGAATATCACCCCGGAAGAAGTGAGAGACCTTCCGCTGAACGGGAGGAACTACCTCGACCTGGCGCTGCTCGCCCCCGGCGTCTCGCGCACGAACACCGGCGCCAACCAGCGATTCGCCGAGACGTCCGCCGTTCCGGGAACCGGCATCTCGGTTTCCACGCAGCGCAATCTGGCCAACTCGTTCATCGTCGACGGTCTCTCCGCGAACGACGATGCCGCGGAACTGGCGGGAGCGTTCTTCAGCCAGGAGGTGATCCGCGAATTTGAAGTCGTCCGCTCCGGTGGCAGCGCCGAATTCGGCCGCGCCTCGGCGGGGATCATCAACATCGTCACGCAGTCAGGCACGAACGTGCTGCGCGGCGATGTCTACGGCTTCCTTCGCAATCAACGATTCGACGCGCCCAACGCGCTGACGCACACGACGCTGCCGCTGACACAGCAGCAGGACGGCGTTACGCTCGGCGGTCCGCTCGTCCGCGAACGGGCGTTCTTCTTTGCCAACGCCGAGGGCTTGCGGCAGCGGACCGAGGGAGTGATCACGATCAATGCAGCGAACGTGGCCGCGATCAACGCGCGCCTCGATGCAGTCGGGTACGCCGGTCCGCGCATCACCACCGGCAGCTTCGGCACGACGCTCGATACCTCCAACGTCTTCGCCCGCGCCGACGACATGGTCACGCCGTCCGATTCGCTGACGCTGCGGCTGAACACCTACGACGTCACCAGCGACAACGCCCGCAGCGTTGGCGGACTGAACGCCGTCAGCCGCGGAACAGCGCTCGAGAATCACGACCGGACGCTGGCGGCGAACAATCTCCGGACGATTTCCGGCGACGCCATCAGCGAGACGCGCGCGCAAGCGACGCGGAGCCGGCTGGCCGCGCCGCCGAACGATCCGGCCGGACCGGCGGTGAACATCTCCGGCATCGCCAGCTTCGGCACGCTCACCGTGTCGCCGGCCGCACGCGACATCGACATGCTCGAAGCGGTCCAGAACGTGACCTGGCTCCACGGCAATCATTCGCTGAAGGCGGGCCTCGATCTCCTTCGCAATCGCGTGCGGATCGGCTTCCCGGGCGCACTGCAGGGCGTCTACACCTTCTCCAGTCTGCCGGCGTTTCTGGCCGGCAACTACGCCAGCTTCCAGCAGGCCTTCGGCGAGCCGGATACGCATCAGATCAACAACAACCTCGGCGCGTTCGTGCAGGACCAGTGGCACGCTGCGTCGCGCCTGATGATCGATGCAGGGATTCGCTACGACGTGCAGCAGCTGCCGAGTCTCATCCACACCGATCGCAACAACATCTCCCCTCGCGCCGGCGCGGCGTGGGACATCGACGGCGACGGGCGCCGCGTGCTGCGCGCCGCCGCCGGCATCTACTACGACCCCATCCCGCTGCGGGCGGTATCGAACGCGCTGCAACGCAACGGCGTCACCTATCGCGTGGCCCAGCTCGGTCCGACCGCGCCCGGCGCGCCGCTGTTCCCGCACGTGCTGCCGTCGTTTCCCGCGGCGCTGCTGACGAACATCTCAACGATTGACCGCAACATTCAGGAGTCGTCGTCGACACAGGCGATGCTGCAATACGAACAGCAGATCGGCGCGACCTCCGCGGCGTCGATCGGCGTCGAACACCTTCGCGGCCGCGACATCATCATGTCCCGCCGCATCGCGCCGGGAAACACGCAGTTCCAGTCGATCGGCGATTCCTGGTACGACGGCGTGACCATCGCCGTGACGAAGCGGCCCGTCGCATGGGGCAGCATCCGCCTCTCCTACACCTTCTCGAAAGGCCTCGACACCTCGGGGAACTTTTTCTTCAGCCAGCCGCAGGATGCGAACGACATCGCCGCCGAGCGCGGCCGCTCCGACAACGATCAACGCCACCGCCTCTCGCTCAGCGGAACATTGACGATGCCGCATCGCTGGATGCTGAGCTACATCGCGTCGTACGCCTCGGCGCTGCCGTTCAACATTCAACTCCCCAACGACCGCAACGGCGACACGGTCTTCAACGATCGTCCCATCGGCGTGGGCCGCAACACCGGCCAGGGGTTCGACTACCAATCCCTCGACCTCCGCCTCAGCCGAACATTTCCGCTGACCGGCCGCGTCTCGATCGAAGCGCTGGTCGATGCCTTCAACGTACTCAATCGCGCGAACTACCAGGTGCCGAACAACATCATCACCTCGCCAACGTTCGGGAAGCCGACGGCGGTGAATGACCCTAGACAGGTTCAACTCGGAGCGCGGATGTTGTTTTAGGAGAGCAGGCAGGGATGCCTGCTCTCCGCGCTAGACTGCCTCGATGGGAACGAACCGTCAGCAAGTCACCTTCGATCTCATCCGCGAGCTGGCCTTGAAACTCCCCGGCGTCGAGGAAGGCACGTCGTACGGCACCGCCGCGCTTCGCGTGAAAGGCAAGTTCATGGCCCGGCTGAAAGAGGACGGCGAATCGGTCGTCTTCCGCATCGGCTTCGATGAACGCGAGCTGCTCATGCAAACGAAGCCCGAGGTTTTCTACATCACCGATCACTACCTCGGATATCCGGCCGTGTTGCTGCGGATGGCGAAAGCGTCGAAGAAGGAAGCGGCGGACATCGTCAACATGTCCTGGCGATTCGTGGCACGGAAGTAAGCTGCAGCAGCAGCGAGCGTAGCGCCGTCGGCTCGACGGCTGAACCGCCAGCGGCTCGCTGGCGGTTTGCGTCTATTGCCGCCGAGCCGGCGGCGGTACAGCCGTCGAGCCGACGGCGCTACGCTTGCGGGCGCTACGCTTGGGGCGCTACGCTCCCTCACAGCTCCCGCAACAACTCCTGATCCACCTTCGCCCTTACCGTGCGCCGGTCGATCTGCAGCTTCTCCGCGACGGTGCTGTAGTTTCGCGATGTGGCGTAGAGCAGCGTGCAGTAGTGGCGGAGGAGATCGTCGGCGCTGAAGTGGCCGTTGACGATGTTGTGGGCGATGCGGTGGCGGGCATCGGCGTGAACTGCGTTCATCCGCGGCTCGTAGCTGCCGCGAAGCATGACGCTGCGGACGCATTGTTCGAGCTCGCGGAAGTTGCCGGGCCATTGGTACGTGGGACCGGGAGAAACGGCGATCGCGCGCATCACCTCGGACGTCAGCGTTTCGCTTTCCTCTTCGCCGGCGACGCGGGTGCAGATGAAATGTACGAGATGCTCCAGCTCGTCGGGACTGCCGGCGAGCTGTTCGTGCAGTGCCGGCGTGGTGATGGTGTCGGCGCAGAGGCGGTAGTAGAAATCCTCGCGGAAGCGGCCTTTGCGGATCTCGTCGGCGAGGTCGCGGTTCGTCGCGGCGATCAGCTTTCCTTCGAACGCGCGTGGCGTCGTTTCGCCGAGGCGTTGGAGGGTGCGGGACTGGAGAACGCGCAGGAGTTTCACCTGGATTGCCGGCTCGACCTCGCCAATCTCGTCGAGGAAGACCGAGCCAAGCGGGCCGCACGATTCGAGGAATCCTTCGCGATCGGCGGCTGCGCCGGTGAAGGAGCCCTTGCGATGGCCGAACAACTCCGACTCGATCAGCGTCGGTGAGAGCGCGGCAAGGTTCACGGCCACAAACGCGGGCTGCGGCGGACCGGTGAAACGCTCGCGGCGCTCGTCGAACGGGATGTAGCGCGAATACGCGATCGCGCGCGCGACCAGCTCCTTGCCGGTGCCAGTCGGTCCGGTGATCAGCGCCGGCACGTCGCCCATGCGCGACCAGAGCGAGCGGCGGTAGCGGCGGACGTCATGCGTGAAGATCGACTGCCAGACCGTGGCCCGCAATTTCGCCACCGGCCGGGTGCGGCCGACGATGTTGCGATAGACATGGTGAAACGCGCGGCGGACCTGAAAGAAGCATGCGAAGAGGTGCGCGGCATCGGTGCGATCGCCGAGGTAGGTGGCTACGTCGGCGCCGAACCGGGGATAGAACTCGACGCGCGTGGATGCCTCGCCGCGCTCGATCAAGCCGAGGATCGCTTCGCGGTACCGCTCGTAGAGAAAGTAGATGACGACGTCGTCGTAAAGCTGGCGATCGTCGCGTGACGCGCGCGCGTCTTTCAGTCGGGCACGCACCGTCTCCACGAGCGCGCCGCAGCGCGCGGCAATCGCTTCGATGGTGGCATCGCGGCGGGCGTCGGGCAGCAGACTCCAGTACGGCTCCGTCTCGACGTATCCGTCGCCGAGGATCCGCTTCTCGTGCGTGATCCGCTCTTCGAGAAACGGGTTGGCGTAGACCAGTGCGGCGATGTCTTCGGCGAGGGTTCGTTCGTCAGAGGTGAAGAGTTGCATGGCATTGAATGTAGGTCGCCATACATTTGATGTCCACATCGTGAGCTGCGGCATCACGTAAGCCATTGAAAATACGAGCAGGCGCTCGTGGCAAACGCCTCGCTATTCTGTCGGCCCGCACAGATGGAGGCCGGCATGAAACGAATCATCGTCACGATCCTCACGCTCCTGGTGACCCCCACCCTCTTCGCCGCGGGCACGCTCACCGCCACCGCATCGGGCAGTGCGCCGATGCAGATCCGGGATCACATCGTCAACGTCGTCATCGACAACGGCTTTGCGCGCACCGAGGTCGTGCAGACGTTCTTCAATCCGAACGACAAGGACGTCGAGGCGGTATACGCCTTCCCCGTTCCCACCAGCGCCAGCCTTGCTGAGATCACCATCTGGAACCGCGAGCGAACGCTCAACGGCGAGGTGATCGAGGCCGAGGAGGCGAAAAAGTTCTACGCCGAGGAGCGGGATGCGGGCAACGACGCCGGGCTCGGCGAGTGCTCGTGCACGAAGAAGAAAGACGACATCCAATACAACTCCTACAAGTTCTCGGTCTCCCCTGTCCGCGCGCAGAGCGAGACCAAGATCCGCTTCGTCTACTACCAGCCGCTGACGATCGACAGCGGGATGGGGCGCTACGTCTATCCGCTGCAGGATGGCGGGACCGATGCCGCCGCCAGCGCGTTCTGGACCAATTCCAAAGTCGAGCAGCGATTCACGGTCAACGTCGAGCTGCGATCGGGATGGCCGGTCGATGAAGTCCGAACACCGGGCGCGGATGACGCCAAGGTAACGAAGCTTGACGCTGGTCACTACAAAGTCGTCGTTGATCGCGCAACTGGCGACCTCAGTCACGACTTCGTTTTCTACTACCGGCTGGCGGAGAACCTCCCCGGCCGCATCGAGCTGATGACCTACAAGCCGAAGGCCGACCAGCCGGGGACGTTCATGCTGACCGTCACCCCCGGCGGCGATCTGGCGACGATCGGCGACGCAACAGCCTCGGCGAGCGCTCCGCAATCCGGCATGACCTACTCCGAATCGATCACCGTCAGCTCGACCGCCGGCGCCGACTACATCTTCGTTCTCGACGTCTCCGGCAGCATGCTCCAGAAGATGCCGACCCTCGTTCGAGGAGTGCAACAGACCCTTACTCATTTCAAGACCGGCGATCGATTCCGCATCATTCTCTTCGACAGCCGCGCCGTCGAGCTGACGCCCGGATTCGTCGACGCCAATCCGCAGAGCGTCGCGTTGTGGTCGGAAAAACTGCAGCAACTTCATCCACCTGTGGGCGGGACAGACGTCTACGAAGGACTTGAGGCCGGACTGCATGCCGTCGAAGCCGATCGCGCCACCAGCATCCTGCTGGTCACCGACGGCGTGACCAACCAGGGCATCGTCGATCCGAAGGAGTTCTACGCGCTGCTGAAGAAGTACGACGTGCGCGTCTTCGCATTCCTGATGGGCAACAACAGCAACTGGCCGCTGATGCGCCTGATCGCCGAGGCCAGCGGCGGCTTCTACGATCCGGTCTCGAATGACGGCGACATCATCGGAGCGATCCTCCTGGCGAAGTCGAAGATCCTCAGCGAGGCCATGCACGACGCGAAGCTGACCATCGACGGCGTGAAGACGTTCGATCGGACCGACGATGTGATGACGAAGATCTATCGCGGCCAGCAGCTGGTGATCTTCGGCCGCTACGAGAAAGGCGGAACAGCCAACGTCACGCTGGCCGCGAAGATGACCGGACAGGACGCGACGTACAAGACGACGTTCGACTTCCCCGACGTCAGCACCGACTATCCGGAGCTGGAGCGAATGTGGGCGCTGGCCGGCATCGAGCGCACGGTGATGAAGGAGAACACCGGCTTCCTCTCCCCCGAGGATGCCAAAAAGAACATTCAGCACCTCGGGATGAAGTATCAGCTGGTGACCGATTACACGTCGATGATCGTTCTCGCCGACGGCGATTTCGAAAAGCGCGGAATCGCCCGGACCAATCGCGATCGGATCGCCGTGGAGTCGCAGGCGCGTGCGTCACGGACGTCGTTGACTCCGAATCGCGTCGATACCAACCAGCCGATGTTCAACGGCCCGGCGCACACGACGCGGGGCGGCGGGGCGGTGGATCCGATGTGGGCGTTGCTGGCCCTGACGGCGGCACTCGTAGCGCCGGCGGCCCGCCGGCTGGACCGCCGCCGGCTCGGCGGCAAGAGATAGAACCGCCAGCGAGCCGCTGGCGGTACAGCCGTCGAGCCGACGGCGCTACGCTTATGAAAACCACCATCTCCCTCACCCTCCTCACCCTCGCCGCCGCGCTAATCCCCGGCTCGTCGCTCGAGCTGCAGCGCGGCGGCGCGGTGTGGCGGATCGTCACCTGTCATTTCACGCACTTCACGTATGAGCAGCTCGCCTGGGACGCGCTCGTTTTCCTGATCCTCGGCATCGCCTGTGCGCGGCGCAACCGCTGGGCGTTCCAGGCGACGCTGCTCGCCAGCATCATCGTGGTCCCCATCGCCGTCCTCGCCTTTGCCCCGGACGTGACCACCTACCGCGGCCTCTCCGGCATCGACTCCGCGCTCTTCGCGCTGCTGCTGACGATGGAATCGCAACGCAGCCGCCTGGTTGCGCTTTGCGCCGTTGGGTTCGTGATGAAGCTGCTCTTCGAGATGACAACGGGCTCGACAGTGTTCGTAAGCGCAGCGGACTTCGCGCCAGTCCCGGTCGCGCATCTGGCAGGTGCGATCATCGGACTGGCGATAGGGACTCTTTTCGGATCATCCGAATATCGCCGCCTGGTTGCCGTCCTTGACGTCAGGAGGCAACAACATGAAATCCTTTGCGCGATACCTGTTGATTTCCGCAGTCCTGATTCCAACCCTCGTAACGTCCCCCGTGTTTGCATGCTCTCCGCAGTCATGCCCCGGTCCCGGAACTTTTTGCGCGATCTCGTATGGCACCGGCGGCATGGACCCTTCGACCGACTGCTGGGTCTACAGCGGCAATGCCTCGCACATCACCAGTGGCTCGTGCAGTCCGTCCGCGCTCTTCAGCGGCGGCGGCAGCGGATCGGTGCACCAGGATTTCCCCGCGAACGGGCCCGGCAACTATTACTACGTTCAATATGTGCTCGACCTCAACGACCCGCAGGCGACGTGGCGGGATGAGCTGGACATCGACATCGAAGACACGAGCGGCAATGTGCTCTACCACGTCGCCACGCACACCGGCGGCCCGGGAACGATCAGCTGCCAGACGTACAACGTCAGCCTCGGATACCACCCGTCGTGGGCCGGAACGACTCTCCGTTTCGAAGGCAGGGTCTTTGAGTACTACTCGAACGTCACCTACAAGCTCGGCGGCGTTTACGTGTTCTCCGGCATCTCCTGATTCGCTCGTGAGGGTGGGCCGGTTGCCGGCTCACCCTTTCAGAGTTTGCGGAAGCACAGACAGGAGTGTGTCTGTGCCACATTGCATACCGCAGACGCGCAAGAAGCGGGATCGATATGGCACAGACCACAGTGTCCAAGTTCGCCGAGATTCCTGTTCCCCAAGACGAGAGAATCGCACAGTACCAATTGCGGAAAACCGCTCGTCGCTACCAGCCGCGGAGCGGCGTTATCTATGTAGCCCACGGCGTCAGCCGTGGGAAATCGTTCGCGCCAGTCTCAAGCCGCGGAGCGGTGACATTTCGAATTGCGGTCAAACGCCGGCGTTCGAGATGCCGCCGCTCCGCGGCTCGATGCGGGGCTCATCCAACCCCACAGCTCACGCTATGGGCTACGTAGATAACGCCGCTCCGCGGCTGCTTACGTCGTGACGATTGCGCTCTTTGTCACTACAAACTCGCGAAACCTAATTTGGACACGTGTGCCCTCATTTCGCGGCGCGCCAGGCTTCCACGTCGCGCAGCAGATCTGCCGCCTGCCTTTCCGCAGGATGCCCGGCACAGTAGCGGCGAAGATGTCCGACGGCTTCGCCCTCCAGGCCAGCGCGCGCGGTGAGGACGCCGAGGTAGAGATCGTCGTTGGCGAAGCGAGCACGGGCCGCGGCGAGCGTGCGGTGCTCCTCGTCGGAAAGAACGGCAAACATCGCCGGCGGATCGGATGGATTGGGCGCGATCACCACCGTTTTCGTCGTGGTCACCTCGATCTGCCAGCGGTAGACCTTTCCGCGATCGAGCGCGTGCGCCGGTTGCCATTCATTTCCACGCAGCGTTGCGCTCTGCATGACCGTCTGTCCTTCGGAGAAGATCGACAGACTGACATTGGCGTTGGCGGTGTCACTCCAGCGAAAGATCGGACGCGGGTCGTCGACGATGACGCCCACTGGCTCGGTCACTCGCGGTCCGTCTGATGGCACTCCGCGCATCACCTGCCCGGGCGGAGTCATCGTGACGAGCCGCGCCGGTTTTGCGATGCCGTCGCGGAGCGCTGCCGCGACGAGCGCATCGCGCTCGGCACGCTTTGCATCCAACTGGATTGGCGTTCGTGGAGGTGTGACGGGCGCGCGCCGGGACATGACGGCGGCGGCGATGACGATGGCAAGGATCGCCGCGGCCGCGAGCCAGCGCCACGACGGCGTGATGGGACGACGCCGGCGAAGAGTGAATTGCCGCAGATCGGCTACATCCCGGCGGCAGGCGTCGCAATAGGCGAGATGGTCATTCGCGCGCGCTGTCTCCTCGGCTGAAGCGCTGCCGTCGACATAGGCCACGACATCCTCACCGCGAAGGTGCTCGCCGAGATCGTCGCGCAGCGAGTCCGCGGATCGCGGCACATCGACGCTCCGGGCCGCGCCGGCAGCACATTCCCGGCAGTTCGCCAGGTGCAGGCCGAGGCGAGCGACTTCCGCCGGCGGTAACTCGCCGCGGCGGAACCGTGCAAACGCCTCCTCGGTCGGATGTGGCATCGTCGTCATCTGCGCAGAAAGGCCGCCAGTCTCCGGCCAAGTCGCTCGCGTGCTGTTTTTCGGAGGTTGATCACCTGCTGACGCGTCACCTTCAATCGTTCGGCAATGGTACGGTCATCGAGCGGAAGCGCGTTCCAGATTCCGGCGAGCTCGCCGGCACTCATCCCCAACGCACCGGCGACCTCTTCGAACGTGGCGATTCCAAGAAGGACGAAGAGTGCGGCGGCGTTCCCGCCTTCGCGCTCGCGCAGGTTGAGAAGCACAGCCGCCCGATGGTGCGGACCGAGCGCGTTGATTTCCCGCCAGAGAGTCTCGAGAAACGAGCGCGACTCCAGTTTCTCGAGCTGATCGGCATCGACGGACTGCTCCCCGCCGGCAGAACGGGTATCGACTCCCCATCGCGCGGCGAAGAACGACGTCAGCGCGGCGAGCAACACCGGACCTCCGACGGTCTGCAGCAGTCGAACGATTGCCTCGGCCGGCTCATCGGCGTCGAAGGTGATCGCCGCATCGACCATGGAAACGTGGTCGATGGGAGCAAGCGGCGGCGAGGACGCCAGTGCCACGACGGCGCCGGCTCGCGTCGTCTCCAGCACCAGACGCTCGTCGTGCTTCGCGGCATAGCGCAAGCGGTTGCTCAACCGCGTCCGCTCCGGAAAACGGCGGCGGAAGATATCGTAAACGGTGTGATAGGTGACGGTCGCGACATAGCCATCGAGCTCGCCGATCGACATCGCGGCATCGTCCAGCCGGCGGATCAGGCGGAGGATGGCCGTGGCAATGGCGTCCTCGGCGTCACGCTCATCGAAGACCGATTCGGCGCGCCGGAAGGTGCTGACGATGCGCTCCATGACCGGCCGGACGGCGGCCAGCAACTCGGCCAGGATCGCCACGCGCTCGTCACCGGAAGCGAGCTGGTACGCCTGCAACCGCGGATCAGTCCAGACGCCGCAGTCCTTAGAGCCTTCCTCGATCACGTTCCGTCTGGCATCCATCGTGGTCTCGTCTACGGCTCCGCGCATCCATTATGCTACCGTAGCATGAAAGCACGCCTTCCTCCGCAATTTCACTTGATGAAAGGCATCGCCTCACTGCTCGTTTTTCTCCTCTGCGCCGGTTACGCGAATGCAGAGGATTCGAAAGAGCGCGCAGCCGCTGCGACCGTGCAGTCTACGCTGTCGCGCCTCCCCGACCGTTACGCATGTGTCTATGTGACGGGCGCGCGGGTGGAATCGTCGCGCGCGCCGGAAAGCGAACCCGTGCGCGTGCTGATCGACGGCTTCGGCGAGCTGCCCGGCAATCACGCCATCGCGCCACTTCCGGCGAACTGGGATGTTCGACTCCGGCGTGCCGGTGAGCGGTGGCACATCGAGCGCATCCGCATCGCCGAGGAATCGCTGGCCGATGCGTTGATCGCAGCGCACACGAGCGCCGCGCGCGATGCTCTGCTCGCCGCGCATCCGGACTCCGACCGCACCGAGCTGGCGCGGCAGTTGTCCGACAAGGGATTCGCGATCGACATCACGGGCGACTACGCGCGCGCCGAGAGGATCGCGGAGCTGGCTCTGACAATCGCCCGCGACGGCGGCGGCGACGATGCGATCGCGCGCGCGATCTGGCTGCGCGGACGGGCGCGCGACGGAGAGGATCGCCTCGATGAAGCGCTCGCTGACTATCGGGAGGCGCAGCGGCTGGCCGAGCGCAGCGGCGATCTGGAGACCGTGGCTGCGTCGCTGGTCGGCCTTGGCACGTTGACCATGATCGAGGGCGACGATGCGGCCGGCGTATCGGCGGTCCATGCCGCGCTCGACAAAGCGCTGGCCATCGGCAACGACCACATCGCCGCAACCGCGCTCCTCATCCTCGGAAACCGTCAGCAGACGGCCGCTGACTTCGTCGGGGCGTTGAAGCTGTACGACGATGCCGAGGCCCGCGCCGAGAGGTCCGGTGATCTGCTGATCAACGCTGCCGTGGTGGGGAACAGCGGCCTCCTTTACGACCGGCTCAATAACTACGATCTCGCGTCGCTCCAGCTGCGCCGCGCGATCGGTCTGTATCGAAAGGCAGGCAACGCGCGGGGTGTGCTCCGCAATCTCAGGAACCTCGCCGAGATCGAGACCGGAGCCGGCGATCTCGCTCCAGCCGAGGCAACGCTCCGGGAAATCGATCAGCAGCTTCGCCAGCATTTCGACGCGCGTGTCGCTGCCTATTCCGACGTGACGCGCGCCAGAATCGCGATCTGGCAGCACCGGGCCGGGCCCGCGGAGCGATTTGCCGCGCGCGCATTGCGTGCCGCGCGCACGATCGGGGACGAGAAGCTGACGCAATCGGCCGTGCAGACGCTGGGCAATGCGCATGCGGAGCGGCGACACTACCTCGAAGCCCTGCCGTTGTATGACGAAGCGATACGGCTGGCGAAGTCCGTCAACGACAACGACGCGTACTGGCGCCTCCGCAGCGACCAGGCCGACGCGCTCCACCACCTCGGGCGGATCGATCAGGCGAAGGCAGCGTGCCTCGACGCCATCGATGTCATCGAGGGCATCGGCACAACCGTTCCGCGCGGCGGCCTCGATCAGCAGTCGTTCGCTCAGGATTCGCGCTTTCTGTATCGCGAGATGTTCCGCCTGGTCGCCGGCAGCGATCCATCGGCGGCGCTGGAATGGGAGGAGCGCGGCCGTTCGCGCGCCCTGCTGTCATTCCTCTCCCGCGGCCGAACCGTGCCCGATTCCGAACTGACGGAACGCGAACGGAACGAACAGAGGCTGACCGAGCAGGCTCTCAACGATGCGAACAGGAAGCTGCTTCGCGCCCGGATCCAGAAACCTGCCGAACGCAAAATCGCGGAGCTGACCGGCGCCGTAAAACGCGCGCGCCTGGAACGCGATGTACTCACCTCGCGTCTGGATCGCGACCATCCTGGTGCATCGTTGACACGTGGCGAGCTCTCGCGGCCGTCGATGGATGAATTGCGCAGGAGCATCCCGGCCGATGGCGTGCTTCTGGAGTACATCCTCGATGGAGAACACTGCTGGGTCGTGGCCACGACGCGCGATCACGCGCCGCGTATCGTCGCCATCAACAGTAATGAGGCGGCAGTGGACCGGAAAGTTGCGCGTTTCATCGCGCTCCTCGCCGGCGCGCAGCCGGCCGTGTCATCGCTCTCGCGTGAGCTGTACGGCCTTCTGGTGGGACCGGTCACGTCCGAACTGCGCAGCAAGAGAACGATCTGCTTCGTGCCCGACGGCTCACTCTGGCGCCTGCCGTTTCAGGCATTGCTCGGAGATGACGGCCGATACCTGGTCGAACATCATCCGCTCTTCTACGCGCCCTCCGCCGCGGTCCTGGCCTGGTACGCGTCGCACCGGCCGGAATCTGCTGCGCGACCGGTGCTGGCAATCGGTGACCCCGACCTCGGCGGGATGGGAAAGGCATCTTCGCGCCGCGATCGCACACTCCGTCCTCTGCCCGATGCGGAGCGGGAAGCGCGTGCGGTGGCTTCGATCTATGGCGGAACATCGTTGCCGCTCACCGGCGCAGCGGCCACAGAGTCGCGCTTCAAGTCGCTCGCGCCGCAGTTCCGCATTCTTCATCTGGCCACGCACGGCACCTTCGACAACCAGCAGCCGATGTACTCGAACGTGGTTCTTGCACCCGGCGGCTCCGACGACGGTCTGCTCGAGGCGCGGGAGTGGATCGGACTCGGCATCCGCGCCGACCTGGTCGTCCTCTCCGGCTGCGAAACCGGCCGCGGGATGGCGATTGGCGGCGAAGGAGTGGTCGGTATGTCGTGGGCGCTGCTGGCCGCGGGATGCCCGACCGCCGTCGTCACGCAGACGGACGTCCCGGAAAGCGCGGCGGCGTTGATGATCGAGTTTCATCGCAGACTGGCCAACCGATCGAAACGCGGCGGCGCATTCGATCCCCGCGCCGCAACCGAAGCCTTGCGCGACGCCCAACTGGCCATGCTTCGCGACAAACGCTATGCGGAACCATTCCACTGGGCCGGCTTCATGCTCATCGGCAGCGGCTGGTAACGCGTACAAAAAAGCCCGAGGCGCGATGCCTCGGGCTTTTGTTTGCTGCGTGGAGCTGCGGTTATCCGCGACTGATGGTGCGCACATCGAACAGACCGCCGCGAATCCACTGGCCGGTCAGCTGGACACGGTCGCCGCGGCGGATGTTGCGGCCGTACGAGCCCGCGGTCATTTCCGCGGTGATCAAACGACCGGTGGCCTGGTCGCGCACGACGAGCGTGGCGTTGCGGTAGTCGATACGCTCGACGATGCCGCGCACGAATCCGTTGCCGTATCCGTAGCCGTTGCCGTACGCCACGGCACCGGGCCAGCTCACCGCGTCGAACTGGATCGATCCGCCGCGGAAGATGCCGCCGAGGGAGATCGAGACGCCGGCGCGCAAGTCGCGGGCGCGGTTCCCGAAGGTCGACTGCGGCACCCAGTACGACTGGCCGCGATCGAGCTGAACGCGATACCCGTCACGCTCGCGGCTGAACGAGCTGACCTTGCCGGACATCGTCACGCGCTGGTTCTCGCGATAGCCGTTGTTGTCGTTCGACCGGTGATCGTTGTTGCGCGCATCGGTCGTCGTCTGCCGTCCGCGATCGTTGTTGTTTCGGTTTCCGTCGTAGCGCGACTGCGCGAATGACGGCGCCGCCAGAAGAAGGGCGATCGCGCCCGTTCCCGCTGCTTTCATTGCCCACTTCGTCACTGTCGTTTTCATGATGTTCTCCTTGTGTTGCACACGGAAAGACAATCCCGGAGAGAGCTTCCTTTCGCGAAAAACACCAACGGCATGCGGGTGTCACGAAGTGCAGTTTTCGATCTCGAACGGCGGCGCTCGTAAGCGCAATGGAGCGCTGGCGTCCGCGCCGGCTGGCCAGGCGGCGTCCCGCCGCCTTCCGGTAATACCCCGACAATGTTGCCAAGCACCACGGCGGCGAGGACGCGCGCCGAGCCAGCCGGCGAAGACGCCAGCGCTCCGTTGCGCCCTCCGCTATCATCGCCGCCACACGTGAGTCTTGCGAAGGGCACTCTGCTCGGGCCGTATGAGGTAGACGTCCTCCTCGGCGCCGGAGGGATGGGCGAGGTCTACCGCGCCCGCGATACCCGCCTCGGACGCACGGTCGCCATCAAGATCCTGCTCTCCGACCTGACCGCCGGCAGCGAACGCCGGGCCCGCTTCGAGCGCGAGGCGCGGGCCATCTCCGCGCTCTCGAATCCACACATCTGCGGGCTCTACGACGTCGGGCGCGAGGGCGAAACCGAATACCTTGTGATGGAGTACATCGAAGGGGAGACGCTCGCCGATAGGATCGCGCGCGGACGCCTTCCCCTCAGCCAGGTTCTTCGGTACGGCACGGAGATCGCGCAGGCGCTGCAGCACGCCCATCGAGCCGGCATCACGCATCGCGATCTCAAGCCGGGCAACGTCATGATCACCAGTTCCGGCGTGAAGCTGCTCGACTTCGGGCTGGCCAAACTCGCCATTGCCGATCGCGCTTCCTCCAACGCTTCGGATGCGCCGACGCTGGTCAATCCCATCACGGCCGAGGGGATGATCGTTGGCACGGTCGTCTACATGTCGCCGGAGCAGATCGAAGGAAAAGCCGTCGATCACCGCACCGACATCTTCGCCCTGGGCTGCATCCTGTACGAGATGGCCACCGGGCAACGGCCATTTCGCGGGAGCTCACACATCAGCATCGCCTCGGCCATCCTCTCCTCCGATCCGGCGCCGATCCGTTCACTCGAGCCAACCGCTCCCGCGGCGCTCGAACGGATCATCCTCACCGCGCTCGAAAAGAATCCGGACGACCGATGGCAAACCGCACAGGACGTGGCGCGCCAGCTGCGATGGCTGAGCGAGTCTTCGACGTCATCGTCCGAGGAACGCATCCCTGTACGGCAACCGCGCGCTTCCCGCCGGCTTTTGATTGCTCTGCCGCTTGCAGCGGTGCTTGGCGGATTGCTGGTGTGGGGCGCGGGCCGGCTGTTCTACGGACGACATCTCGCGCCGGGAGCGATTCGTCTCCACCTGGCCACCCCCGAAGACATCCGGTACGAGTCGTCATTCGAATTTCCCAACTTCGCCGTCTCTCCCGATGGCCGAACGCTTTGCTTCGTCGGAAGACAAGGCACAAAACTGGCGCTCTTTCTGAGGGCTCTCGACTCCTTCGACGTGCGGAAAGTGGAAGGATCGGATGACGCGTCCTCGCCGTTCTGGTCCCTCGATGGTGAATGGATCGGGTACAACGCGCACGGCAAGCTTTGGAAGACCCGAGTGGGCAGCAATACGGTCCCCGAGGCGCTGTGCGAAGTCTCCAGCGGAGGCGCCGTCGGCTCGTGGGTCGGAAAAACCCTTCTGTTCGCCGATGGATCGGCAGGGCGCAACGAAATCTTACGGATCTCCGACAGCGGTGGCACGCCGGTCAAGGTAAGTCCGCTCAAACGGGGTGAATGGCGCCAGACCTGGCCTCGCCTGCTTCCGGATGAACGCCACTTCCTCTATCAATCCGCGGATCTGTCGCTCGATAGGAAGCTCATTCTGGGGTCACTCGATTCTCCCGCGACGTCCGTGTTGCTCGAGAACGTCTCCGGTGCCGCGCTCGTCGCCGGCGATCAACTGGCGTACGTTCGCGACGGCAAGCTCCTGGTGCAGCGGTTCGATGCCGAAAAAGGCGTGATGATCGGAGCGCCTTCGCTGATCGCGAACGACGTCTCCTACTTCTATCCATCCGGGCGAGGCGCCTTCGATGCGGCCAACGGCACGATCGTCTATCGCACGGATACGAGCACCGGCCGGCTGGTGGTGACCGATCGGAAGGGAGCGTCGCGGGTCATCGATGATCACGGTCCCTTCCAGTACCTCGGTCTCAGCTACTCCGGCGACGGCAAGCGCGCGGCGGTGACCGTTCTCGACCGAGCTACTGGATTGGGCGACATCTGGATCTACGATCTCGCGCGCGGGGTCCGTGACCGCATCACGAACGAGCCGGGACTGGCCCTCACGCCGATCTGGTCGCGCGACGGGCGCTCGATCATCTATTCGCAGGCCGCGGCCGGATCGCTCCCCCGCCTGGCCCGCCGCGGCCTCACGTCATCGGCATCGGAGTACCTGATGCCGCCAGGCACCTTCCAGTTCGCGGGAAGCTTCTCGGCGGATGGGTCGGCGTTGTTCTTCACACGCACCTCTCCGAAAACGGGGGACGACATTCTCAAGCTCGACATGCGAACGCAAAAGGCCGAGCCGGTGATCGCGACGAACTTCGACGAGAACGACCCGCAGGCATCGCCTGATGGAAAGTGGCTGGCGTTCAATTCAGATGCGACCGGCGTCAGCGAAATCTACTTACAGAGCCTGATCGATCCCGCAGCGCCGCGCGTGCGCGTGTCGGCCGCGGGCGGCCACACGCCCCGCTGGCGGGCGGACGGCCGGGAACTGTTTTATGTCTCGTCGCAGAATGAGGTCATGAGCGTGGTTCCGCGCGTTCCCGGTCAGTGGGCGGAGACCACCAGCACCGCCCTGTTTCGCCAGCCCGCCAACGCGCAGCGATTCGACGCCAGTCCCGACGGACAGTCGTTTCTCTTCATCGAGGGATCGCGCGGTGCAGCAGACGGCTTTTTTCACGTGATTACGGGCTGGCAGTAGTCGAGAGCCAAATGAACCACAGAGGCGCAGAGGAAACAGAGACGGCCCCTCTGTGCTCTCTGCGTCTCTGTGGTTCAAATGTTCGAGGCTCGCAACGGAGCGCCTAACTCCAGCCAAGTCCGCCGTACGATATCGGAGTGATCGTCGAAGCCATCCGCCGCTTTTTTGCGACGCACGACATCGCGGGTCCGATCGTCGTCGCGGTTTCGGGCGGTGTCGATTCCACCGCGTTGCTCCTCGCACTGATGGAGATGGGCGGCGTCGAGATCGTCGCCGCGCACATCAACCATCATCTTCGCGGGACTGAATCGAATGACGATGAGGCCTACGTTCGCGAGCTCTGCGCGCGCTACGACATTCCGTTGCGCGTTGCCGATGGGCAACTCGACTCCGAGGCGGTCCGTCATCGCGGGGTCGAAGCGGCCGCGCGCGAGGTGAGGCATGCGCGGCTGCGCGAGATCGCCGGGACGAAGCTCATCGCCACCGCGCATCAGAAGAACGATCAGGCCGAGACTGTGCTGATGCGCCTCATGACCGGCGGCGGAATCGCGGCGTTGCGCGGCATTCATCCGGTTCGCGACGACGGGGTAATCCGTCCGATGCTCGAGGTCACGCGGGTGGAGATCGAGCAGTTTCTGGCCGAGTGCAAGATCACTCCCCGCTTCGACCGATCGAATGCCGATCCGCGCTTCCTCCGCAATCGCGTTCGCGCGATTCTCCGCGAGCTCGAACCGAGCGTGGTCGACAACCTCGCCGCGATCGCCGACCAGGCCCGCCAGCAGTGGCCGGTGTTGGAACGGGCCATCGATGCCGCCGAGGATGTGATCGCATCGGATGATGAAACGCGTTTCCGCTCGATGCCGGAGGATCCCTGGCTACGTCAGGCGCTCCTCCTCCGCCACATCCAGCGGCTCGATCCCGAATCCCGCGATGTCTCCGCCGCGGACCTGGCGCGACTAGCGAACACCACCAAACGAACCTCGGTGACGAAGTCGCTGGAACTGCTTCCGGACGGCGATCAGATCGTTCTCCGCAGGCGCGAAGAGCCCGTTCCGCAATTCGAAGTCACAATCGACGCGGGCGAAGAGGTCTACATCCCCGAAATCGCAACGACAGTGCGCATCCACCCAGCAACCCAGCAACCCAGCAACCAGCTCATCCAACTTCCACCCGGATCCCGGCCCCACTTCAGAGTCCGCAACCGACGCGACGGCGATCGCTTCCGTCCCCTCGGCATGGCCCACGACAAAAAACTGAAGGATCTGCTGATTGATCGTAAGATTGCAGCATCGTCCCGGGATCGCATCCCACTTCTCGTTTACGAAGACACGATTGCCTGGGTGGCCGGCGTCGAAGTCTCCGAGCTGTTCAAAGTGACGGGCCAGGCCGCCGATCTTTACGAGGTGGCGATTGAACAAGATCACCAAAGCCTTCAGCGCTCACGAGATTGAACGGCGCGTGGCCGCCCTGGCCGCCGAGATTCGCGACGATGCCGGCGAGTCGCCGCTCTTCCTCCTCGGAATCCTCAAGGGCGCCTCGTGCTTCCTGGCCGATCTGCTGCGCCGCATCCACGGCGAGGCCGGCTACGGATTCATCGACGTCGTCCGCGACATGACCCACACCCACGGCGAGAGCACCACCGAGATCGACTTCCTGAGCTGGATCGACATCGCCGGCCGCAACGTCTACGTGGTCAAGGACGTCGTCACCACCGGCGTGATCGAGACCTACCTCCTCACTCAGCTCCGCCAGAAGAACCCGGCCAGCCTCAAGCTCGTAGCCCTCCTCGACCGCCCAGACGCGCGCACCGTCGACCTAACCGTCGACTTCCGCGCCTTCGAAGCCGCCGCCGAGGCGTATGCCGGGTACGGACTGGAGATCGATGGCCGGCACGGAAACCTGCCGTATCTGATTACCGTTAAATAGGGTTGCCCGGTTGCCGAGTTGCCGGGATTGGGTTGCTGGGTTCCTGGGTTGCTGAGTTGCTGCGGGAAGTCGAAGGCCGATACCAAGCAACCCAGCAACCTCTGGCAACTCGGCAACCCGGCAACCCGGCAACCCGGCAACCCGGCAACTTGGCAACCCAGCAACCAATCCGCAACCCGGCAACCTTAGAATTTCACCAGCATCCGCCCCGTTCTCGGACCCGGTTATGCATACCCTTGGAGGCATTCATTGAATTCGACGGTTAAAACGGCGCTCCTTTGGGTCGTCATCATCGTTCTGGTCTTCCTGCTGTGGAGCCTTTTCCAGACGACCAAAGGGACGAGCGAAACAATTGCGTTCAGCCAGTTTCTCGATCGCGTCAACTCCGGCGCGGTGGAGAGTGTGACCATTCGCGGCGATGACATTCGCGGCGAAACGAAGTCCACGGTCGCCGGCGGCAAGAAAGAGTTTCACACCACCGCCCTCACCACCTATCCGGCCATGGTGGACATGCTTCGCGCCAAAGGCGTGAAGATCGAAGTCGAGCATGCGGCCGACACACCGTTCATCACCGCCCTCATCACCTGGGCACCGGTGCTCTTCCTCATCGGCCTCTGGATCTTCTTCATGCGCCAGATGCAGGCCGGCGGCAACAAGGCCCTCTCCTTCGGCAAGTCGAAGGCGAAGCTCCTCTCCGGCAACGCCAAGAAGGTCACCTTCAAGGACGTCGCCGGCGTCGATGAGGCCAAGATCGAGCTGCACGAGATCATCGAGTTCCTCAAAGAGCCGCAGAAGTTCACCAAACTCGGAGGCAAGATCCCGAAAGGCGTTCTGCTGATGGGCCCTCCCGGCACCGGCAAGACGCTTCTCGCTCGCGCCATCGCCGGCGAGGCCAACGCCCCGTTCTTCTCCATCTCCGGCTCCGACTTCGTGGAGATGTTCGTCGGCGTCGGCGCCTCACGCGTCCGCGATCTGTTCGAACAGGGGAAGAAGAACGCGCCGTGCATCATCTTCATCGATGAAATCGACGCAGTCGGCCGCCATCGTGGTGCCGGCCTCGGCGGCGGACACGATGAGCGCGAGCAGACGTTGAATCAGCTCCTCGTGGAGATGGACGGCTTCGAGTCGAACGACGGCGTGATTCTCGTCGCCGCCACCAACCGTCCTGACGTTCTCGACCCCGCCCTCCTCCGCCCGGGCCGTTTCGATCGCCGCGTCGTCGTCGATCTGCCGGACCTCAAAGGCCGCGAAGGCATCCTCCGCGTGCACACGCGCACGATTCCGCTCTCCGAGGATGTCGATCCCTCGGTCATCGCCCGCGGAACCCCGGGATTCAGCGGCGCCGATCTGGCCAACCTGGTCAACGAAGCCGCGCTCAACGCCGCGCGCTACGACAAGAAGAAAGTGCAGATGGTCGACTTCGAGTTCGCCAAGGACAAGGTCCTGATGGGCGTCGAGCGCAAGTCGATGGTGATGAGCGACCGCGAGAAGAAGAACACCGCGTACCACGAGTCAGGACACACCGTCGTCGCCGCCGTCCTCCCCGCGGCCGATCCGCTGCACAAGGTCACCATCATCCCGCGCGGCCGCGCTCTCGGCCTGACGCAGCAGTTGCCTACCGAGGACAAGTACTCGTATTCGAAGCGCTACCTCGAAGCAATGCTGGCCGTGCTCATGGGCGGCCGCCTGGCCGAGGAGATTTTCGTCGGCGAGATCACCACCGGTGCCGGCAACGACATCGAGCGTGCCTCCGCAATGGCCCGCCGCATGGTCTGCGAGTGGGGCATGTCCGAGCTCGGCCCGGTGACCTTTGGCAAGAAGGAAGAAGCAATCTTCCTCGGCCGCGAGTTCGCGCAGCACCAGGACTTTTCGGAAGCCACCGCGGTCGAGATCGATCGCGAAGTGAAGCGCATCCTCGACCGGGCCTACGCCCATGCCAAGGAAATCATCACGCAGCACAAGTCGTCCCTCGACCGCATCGCCCGCAAGCTCCTCGAGCGCGAGACGCTGGAAGGATGGGAAGTCAACGACATCCTCCGCGAGGAGACCGGCAACGACTATCTGAAGATGAAGGAGTACTACCCGGATCAGAGCCCCGGCGAAACGATGACCATCGCACCGGGCTCCGGACCATCGACAGATGTGACGTCGCCGGTAGCGCAACCGCCGGTGCAGACGCCGACACCGGATCGGGCTTCGTAAAAACTTAGCTCACGCGGAGGCGCGGAGAACGCGGAGAAGAGAGACCGCGTGCTTCCTCCGCGTCTCCGCGTCTCCGCGTGAGAAAATGAGCCCGTGCGTCGTCTCGATACCGCGGCACTCTACGAAGCATTGAACAGCCAGAGAATCGCCAGAGGCCTGACCTGGGGTGATGTCGCTACCGAGATCGGCGTGAGCGAATCGACGATCCGCCGTGCCCGTACCGGCGGCCGCATGGAGGTCGATGGCGTTCTGGCCATGGTTGGGTGGCTGGGGCAACCGGTTGAAGCGTTTGTGCGAGAGGCGGGGCGATAGTCCTGTTCACGCGAAGGCACGAAGCTGCGAAGAGCGAGACTTCTCCCCTCCGCGTCTCCGCGCCTCCGCGTGAACCCGCCCTCACCTCTGAAACGCGTACGAAACCTTCATGAACAACTGCCGACTCGCCGGCTGCAGCTTGTTATCGGTTGCATCCACATCCCTCTCATCGCCGAGGCCGAGGAAGAGCAGGGTTTGCCAGTTCAGCTTGTAGGCGAAGAGGAAGGATGACGTCACGTTGCCGCTGTGCTGGTTGACTGAATCGAGGAAGAGGGTCTGGTTGCGATTCGTGCGGACGTTCTGGACGATGCCGCGGACGAACATCTTTGAATTGAACGTGTACGTCGCGCGGATGCGCTCCACCTGCGCGGTGAAAAGGCGGGCGCGTTCGGCGAGAACCTGGCTCGCCAGCGGGTCGACGGTCAGCCAGCTGTAGCTTTGATTGAGGCGCAGCTCGAGATGATCGGTCGGGCGGATGGTGGCACCGAACTGGGCGCTGGCGCCGCGGCCGAGGCGCGTGTTCGAGAAATCGACGTCCTGGCCGGCCGAGCCGCTCAGCTGGATATTCGAGAACATGCGCGACGGCGTGAACTGCGTCGAATAGAGAAGCTGATGGCGCGTCAGCACCGAGTCGCCGCTGCGGACTCCATTGATCGAAAAACGCAGGCGCGTGCTCGACGCCCACTTGCCGTCGAAACCGATGCCTGCCGAACGATCGCGGAAAAGCATGTCGCCGTTCGTGGCCGCCGAATAATCGCCGTTCAGAAAAAGCCGGATGCGATTGGCGAAGCCGGTAGTCGGCCGCATGGTGTAGCCGCCTTCGAAAAACTCCTCGCGATAGCCGACCTGCGGGACGAACCCGTTATCCGCGCGGAAGCCATCGCTGTAATCCTTCGCCTCGGTGTACCAATCGATGTGCTTCGTGTTGTGCGTCCACCACACGTACTCGGCGTGCCCCTTCAGCGTCTGCCCGTTCCACTCCGAGGCCAGATCGGGGCGGTTGGGAGTCTTCGTGTCGCTGACGAGAACCTGGCCGGTCACCGTCTCCTTGTCATTGATCCGCCACTGAAAATCGGGACCGAGGACGCGATTGTGCGCGCCCCCCTCGGATTCGCGGAACGTACCGAGGAGGCTGAGATACGAGAGCCCGAAATTGTGGCGGATGCGGCCGATGGCCACGGTCGAACTGAAATCCTGATTGGCGAAATCGGAGCCGTTCGGACCGGGAAGGATCACCAGCCCGCCGCCACGATCGGAGGCGATGATGGCCGTGTAATCGTTGTCGCCGAACTTGCCGGTCGATCGCAGACCGAACCGCGGCGACGTGATCGTCCGCGTGTAGACCGCCTGGATCGGCGTGCTGAACAACTCGACCCCTTCGAGAAAAAACGGCCGCTTCTCGGAGAAGAAAATGGCGAAGCGCTGGTTCGCCGAGATCGCCGCCACGTCTGACTCCACCTGCGAGAAATCGGGATTCAGCGTGCCGTCGATCGCCGTGTCGGCATTCGGCGTCCACTTCACATCGAGGCCGCCGTCGATCTTCGCCGGCGCATTGACCAGCCGGTTGCCGAGCGTGTCGTTGCGCGGCGCGCCCTGCTCTTTCACGGTCATGTACGGCGCAGCCACGATGTGGCCGCCCTGCGGAAGGCCGGTCAGGCCGGTGATCTTGTTCTCATTGCAGATGAAGCAGTTTCCGCCCTTCGGCAGCTTGTTGGCGAACATCTGGTAGCGCCGGTCGCGCGGATAGTTGCGATAGAGCAGGATGCCCCAGGTCTGCGGATCGGCTTTTTTATAACGTAATGATGAGAACGGGATGCGCAGCTCGAGATCCCAGCCGTCCTTCGTGATCTTCGCCGACGACTCCCAGAAAAAATCGGGCGAGCTGTCTTCGTTGCCGGTGGTGTCGTCGCTCACCGAGTCGTACTGGATGCCGCGCGCGTTCGAGAGAAAGAGGATGGCCGTCTTCCCGTCGTTGCGCGTGTCGAGGATGACCCCGCCGTAGTCGGTGGAGCTGGAGACATTGTCGCGATCGGCGAACGGCGAGCGGATCTTCTCCGGATTCGGATCCTCGAAATGGAAGGCGGCGTAGAAGAAATGGTCGTCGTACGCCAGCCAGGCCACGTTCTTCATCTTCGGCTCGGTGTTGTCGGTGGCGTTCGTCTCCCACCACTTGTCGACGCGCAACGCGTCCTTCCAGCCCGCATCGGAGAGGTCGCCGTCGATGGTGATCGGACCGCTGGCGCGTTTGATGTTGTAGGTGATGGCCGGCTCGCGCGTTTGCGCGTGCACGAGGATGGGCAGACAGAGAACGACAACAGACAAAGTCAGGCGCATTGTCTTCATGGTTCGTTGAGACGCAGGCCGCGGACGAAAGTTAGGCGCGATCCGGCAAATGTACGAACTATTTCGTATTCGTCACCGAAAGGTTTCAGGATCGCTGTGCTACTTTCTCGCGCCATGAAAAAACTTGCCGTCGCTCTTCTCTTCATCGCGTCGACCGTTGCCGCGCAGACGGCCGCACCGCCAAAGACGATCGTGCTCCGGGCCGCGCGGATGTTCGACGGCACCTCGGACACGATCATCCGCAACGGAGCAATCGTTGTGCAGGGCAATCACATCGTCGCCGCCGGCGCGAACGTGGCCGTCCCCGCGAACGCGCAGGTGATCGACCTCGGCGACGTCACGCTCCTCCCGGGCCTCATCGACGCCCACGTTCATCTCACCGACGAGAGCGGCGACAACTACTATCTCGAGTACTTCAAGAGCCTGATGCGCCAGCCGGCCGAGCAGGCCATCCTGGCGACGACGTTCGCCCGCAAGACCATCGATGCCGGCTTCACCACCGTGCGCAACCTCGGCGCGAGCGATTACGTCGACGTCGGCCTGCGCAACGCCATCAACAACGGATGGACGGTCGGCCCGCGCATGCTCGTGGCGGTCCACGCCATCGGCGCCACGGCAGGGCATGGCGACAGCGATCCGATCCCGCCGTCGAAAGGCATCCCGTCCCTCGGCCCGATCGACGGCGTCTGCAATGGCCCGTCCGAATGCCGCGCCGCCGTTCGCTACCAGATCAAGTACGGCGCTGACGTCATCAAATTCATGCCCTCGGGCGGCGTGCTCTCGCTCTCCGATCCGGTCGACGCGCCGGAGCTGTCGCAGCAGGAGATGAACGCAATTGTCGAAGAAGCACACAACTGGGGCCGCAAAGTGGCCGCGCACTGCCACGGCGACGCCGCCGCGAAGATGGCCATCATCGCCGGCGTCGATTCGATCGAGCACGGATCATTCATCAAGCCGGAGACGCTGACGCAGATGCGCGACAAAGGCATCTACCTAGTCCCAACGCTGATGGCCGGCGAATGGCTGAGCGAGCGCCTCGACAAGCTCCCGCCGGCGATTGCCACGAAAGCCAAGGCCGCCGTAGCCGCCCGCAGCGACATGTTCCGCAACGCGGTCAGGATCGGAGTCAAAATCGCCTTCGGCACGGACGCCGCCGTCTACCCGCACGGCCTGAACGGCAAGGAGTTCGCGCTAATGACCGGCCTCGGCATGACTCCCGCCGCCGCCCTCCACTCCGCGACAACAGTCGATGCCGCCCTCCTCGGCGTCGACGACCGCGGTGTCCTTGCTGCCGGCAAACTGGCCGACATCATCGCCGTGCCTGGCAACCCGCTCGATGACATCAAGGTCATGGAGCGGGTAGCGTTCGTGATGAAGGATGGCGTGGTGGTGAAGGGCCGGTGAAGCGTAGCGCCGTCGGCTCGACGGCTGTACCGCCGCCGGCTCGGCGGCAATAGAAACGCAAACCGCCAGCGAGCCGCTGGCGGTACAGCCGTCGAGCCGACGGCGCTACGCTTTATGATTCCTCGCCCATGCGCAAACGCGTCTACATCGCCTACACCGGCGGCACGATCGGGATGAAGCGCACTCGGGACGGCTACGTCCCCGCCTCCGGCTATCTCCAGCAGCAGATGGACGCCATGCCGGAGCTGAAACATCCATCCATGCCGCTGTTCAAGGTTCACGAGTACGCGCCGCTCCTCGACTCATCGAACATGACACCGCGCGAGTGGGTAGCGATCGCGCGCGACATCGGCGATCACTACGACGATTACGACGGCTTCGTGGTCCTGCACGGGACCGACACCATGGCCTACACCACCTCGGCGTTGCCGTTCATGCTGCACGGACTCGGCAAGCCGGTCATCGTCAGCGGGTCGCAGATTCCGTTGTGCGAGGTGCGCAACGACGGGCGCGAGAACCTCATCACCTCGCTCCTCATCGCCGCGAACTACGACATCCCTGAAGTCTGCCTGTACTTTGGCGGGAAACTGCTGCGCGGGTGCCGGGCGGTGAAAGTCAGCGCGGATGGATTTGCCGCCTTCGCATCGCCGAACGTGCCGCCGCTGGGAACGGTCGGTATCGACATCGAAATCAATTGGGATCTGGTGCGAAAGCGGCGGCGGCAGACGATGCGGGTCGAGGAGCTGGCCTCGCCCGTGGTCAGCGCGTTGCGGCTGTTTCCCGGAATCGCGCCGGAGCTCGTTCGCAACGTGCTTCGTCCGCCATTACAGGGACTGGTGCTCGAGGCGTACGGAGTCGGCAACGGGCCGGATCACAACGAGGCGTTCCTCGCAGCGCTTGCGGATGCCACCAGCCGAGGCGTGGTCATCGTCGATTGCACGCAGTGCCTGGAAGGGACCGTCGATCTCTCCGAATACGCCGCTGGATCGGCCCTCGCACGCGCCGGCGTCATCAGCGGATTCGATATGACCGCCGAGGCCGCGCTGGCGAAGCTCTACTACCTCTTCAGCCGCGGCTATGGGACGGAGCGCGTCAAACGCGAGATGCAGCGCGATCTGCGCGGGGAAATGACGGTTACCGGCGCGCGTTAAAATGCGCCGCATGACACGTCCCCGGATCCTTGCCTGCGGCGCCCTCCTTCTCATCGCCTGCAGCGCCATCGCCGCCACGCTGCCCGAGTTGTTCAAGCGCGCCAAAGACAAGTTCGCCGCCGGCGATTACAAAGGATCGCTGGCAGATTTTGAGCTGCTCGATACCACCAGCGCGCAGCCGGAGTTCGCCGCAGATCGGGCAAAGCTCATCCCGGTGGTCGCGTTCTATCGAGGCGCGAACCTGGCCGCGCTCGGGCGCAAAGCCGAGGCGAAGGACGCCTTCATCACCTACCTCGGATATTCGCCGACGGCCGCCATTGCATCGCCGCCGTATCCGAAGACCACTGTCGATCTCTTCGAACAGGCGCGCAAAGAGGCGCACGGCCGGTCGACGACGATGGCGATGTCTTATGCATCGTTCGTCCCGCCAGCCGGCTGGAAGCTCGACTCCGACGAGCACTGGATCGAGTCGCCGGTCCGCTATCTCCTCACGCCGGCGCAGAAGAAGGAGTACGCCACGTTCACCTCGAACACCGAGCGCGCCGCCTTCATCGAGGCGTTCTGGAAGCAACTCGATCCGACGCCGGCCACCGAGGCCAACGAATTCCGCGCCGAGGTCGAGCGGCGCGTGGCGTTCGCGGACGCAATGTTCGCCACCGACAAGCAGCCGGGTCGCTACAACGATCGCGCGCCGGTGTTCGTGTTTCTCGGCGCGCCGACCTACACGGCCATGTCCAAAATCGGCGCGTCGGAGGACGCGCTTTCCACGCTGCGCGCGAACGGCAACGACGACATGGGCCGTGCCGCGCGATCGAGCAACTCATCCAATCCGTCGGGACTCTCGACGCTTTCAGGGCAACGGCCCGACGACAATCTCGATTCGACGCTGAACCGCGGCACGAAGGAGTCGTGGGTCTATCGTCAGGGCCGCATTCCGCAGGGCGTCGGCTACGCGGAAGTGCGATTCCAGTTCCTGTCGAAGGAAGGCTACGGCTCGGCAGTGCTGCAGAAGGATTCCGAGCCGATGCAGACGCTGGGACTGGCGGCGGACATGGCGCGGCGGGATAAGAAACTGAACTGATGTTCTACGTTTCGTAGACGACGACCGACCGCCGCTGAGAGCGGAGGCGTTCCGGAAACTGTTCCGGCGCACTGCTTCGTTACAATCGCCGCTCGTGGCCAAGAAAGCAGCAGCGGTCTTTTCCTGCAGCGAGTGCGGCAGCCAGTCGCCCAAGTGGCTGGGCCGCTGTCCGGATTGCAACGCGTGGAACTCGTATGGCGAGGAGCAGCGCGCGCAGGTCCTGACGACGTCCGGCGCGGTGCCGGTGGCGATCAATGACATCGATGGCGACACTGCTCCGCGCATTTCCACCGACATCGCGGCGCTCGATCGCGTTCTCGGCGGCGGTCTGGTTTTCGGCGGTGTGACGCTGGTCGGCGGCGAGCCGGGAATCGGCAAGTCGACGCTGCTGCTGCAAGCCGCGGAGCATCTGTCACGCGAAGGGGTCGTGCTCTACGTCTCCGGCGAAGAATCGCCGCGGCAGATCGCCATCCGCGCGCGGCGGCTCGGGACGACCAGCGAGAACATCCGGCTCTTCGCCGAAACCTCCGTTGAGCAGATCATCGCCGTCACCGAGTCGATGAAGCCGGTGGCGGTGATCGTCGATTCGATTCAGACCGTGCACACGTCGACCAGCGCCTCGACGCCCGGCTCCGTCGGCCAGGTGCGCGATTCCGCCGGCCTGCTGATGACCGCGGCCAAGCGGCTGAACATCCCCATCTTTCTCATCGGCCACATTACCAAGGAAGGGACCATCGCCGGGCCGAAGTCGCTGGAGCACATCGTCGACACGGTCCTCTACTTCGAGGGCGAGAAGTTTCAGAACTACCGCGTGGTCCGCGCCTACAAGAACCGCTTCGGTCCGGCCAACGAGGTGGCCATCTTCGAGATGCACGACGATGGTCTCCAGGAAGTGCCCAATCCCTCGGCCGCATTGATCTCGCAGCGAAGCACCGCCGCCGGATCGGCGATCGTGGCGGCGCTCGAGGGAACGCGGCCATTGCTGATCGAAGTGCAGGCGCTGGTCTCGGCCACGCACTTTCCCTCACCCAAGCGCATGGCCATCGGCATGGACGCCAATCGCGTATCGCTGCTGCTTGCGGTGCTGGAGAAAAAGAATGGCGGCAACTTCCTGCTTAGCGATGTCTACGCGAACCTCGCCGGCGGACTGCAGATCGACGAGCCGGCCATCGACCTCGGCGTGGTCGCCGCGCTGATCTCGTCGCAGCGCAACACCCCGATCGCGCACGATGTCGTCGTCTTCGGCGAGGTCGGGCTCCTCGGGGAAATCCGCAGCGTTTCGCAGGCCGACCTTCGCGCCCGCGAGGCGGCGGCGCTCGGATTCCGGCGGGTGATCATGCCGCAGTCGAACGCCGCGGAAATCCGCGCCGATGTCGACATCGTCGGCGTTCGGCGCATCGATGAGTTCGCTGACGTGCTCTTCCATAAGCAGTAGTTCTCTTTACAGCGCCCTCCAAATTATTTACACTCCAGCCCGTTCTCGGATCCCAATGATTCCTCTTCGCGCTCGCAGTGGGTGGGGTAGCACGATCGGCGTGCTGAGCAGCCTCATGCTCTTCACCCTCGCCGGTTGCGCTTCGCTCGCGCCTGACCAGACTGACAAACCGGTCTCGACCGTCAGTGCGGGGTCGCTTTCTTCCGAGGATGACGACTGGAGCCAGCTCAAGGCCCAGATGCGGATCGATCTCAATCGCTACAACAGCCGTGAGATCGCCCGCACGCCGCTGGCCACGCAGCCTCCCGTCAGCGCTCAGGCGCGTGAGAGTGAGTTCAGCAAGCGCGCACAGGCGCTCTTCGCTCCCCTCTCCCGGATGCCGCTGCGCCTTCCGGTGGTCGGCATTCGCTCGTCGTCGCTCGACGACAGCTGGCACGCGCCACGCGACGGCGGCGCACGCGTCCACAAAGGCATCGACATCTTCGCGCCGAAGGGCACCGAGATCGTAGCGGTGGTCGACGGCGTGATCAGCTTCATCGGCGATCAGAAGCTGGGCGGTCACTGCATCTGGCTGACGACGGAGAACGGCGCGTCGTTCTACTACGCGCACCTCGATCGCTGGGCGGCCGGGCTGTACGAAGGGATGGAAGTGCAGGCCGGCGATCTGATCGGCTACGTCGGCAACACCGGCAACGCCAAGTACACGCCGTCGCATCTCCACTTCGGCATCAACGAGAACGACGAGATGGTGAACCCCTACCCGCTGCTGACCCACGCCGCGCCGACGCTGCACGCGAAGGTGCACACGACGCTGAGCGGCGGCGCGGTGGCGACGCGGTAGTCCCGGGTCAAACCTTCGCGCCCGTCACCGGGTCGCGCCACCCCAATCCCAACTCCCGCAGCGGCCCCCGCACAAACTCCCGCCCCAGGTAGCGCGGGTGCGGGAGCGTGAGCGATCGCGTGCGAACGAGATGCGCGCTGTGCAGGATCAGATCGAGATCGATGACGCGCGGCGCGTTGCGCGTCGAACGGCGGCGGCCGAGGCGCGTTTCGATTGCGTGTAACGCGTTGAGAAGAGCAGCAGGCGAGAGATCGGTGTAACCCGCGATCACGGCGTTCAGATACTTCGGAGGCGGCGCATCGACCGGATCGGTCTCGATGAACGTGCTCACGCGGACGACGTGCACCAACTTGCGCAGCTCGTCGATAGCGCGGCGGAGGTAGAGCGCGCGGTCGCCGAGGTTCGAGCCGGCGGCGATCAGCACCGACGACGACATCTCACTCCTCGCTGACGTCGATCTCGTCCGTCAGCTCATTGACGTCATCGTCAGCGCGCGGGAAGTAGGTCTTCAGCTGCTGACCCGCCGCGGTGATCGCTTCGACGATTCCTTCGGTGAACTCGCCGTTCTTGAAACGGCTGGTCAGTTTCGCGGCGATCTCGTACCAGAACTCCGACGGCACCTTCTCGTCGATCCCCTTGTCGCCGAGGATTACGAAGCTGCGCTCCTCGGAGGCGATGAAGAGGAGCACGCCGTTGCGCAGCGCGGTCTTGGTCATCCCGAGGCGTTCAAATGTGCGCTCGGCGACGTAGCGGACATCGCCGCCGGTCGCCTTCGGCTGGATGTGGATGCGGATCTCGCCGGAGGTCTCGCGCTCCGCCGCTCCGATCGCCGCCACGATGCGGGGCTGATCGAGCAGGTCCAGGAACTCTTTCTGTGTCACCATCCACCTCCCGCGCCGCCGCCACCGAAGGAACTCCCGCCTCCACCCCATGACCCGCCGGTGCCCCAGCCGCCGCCACTGCTGCCACCGCCGCCGAAGGTCCTGCCTCCCCCGCCGCCGAGAAACATCATCGGCCAGAAACAGCCGCCGCAACCGCCGCGGCGCCGTCCGCGCGACAGCAGCGGAATCAGCACGAAGATCACGAACAGGATGAAGAGACTCGGAAAGAACATGTTCTCCCCTGATCCCGTCGACGATCGCCCCCGTCTCGATGGCTTCGGTCCCGATGTCGCCCCCACCGCGGTCGGATCGATCTTCCCGACGATCTGGTCGATCGCCGCATTCAGTCCGCCCGCGTAATCGTTGGCGCGGAAGTACGGTGGGACGGTCTCGTGCAGAACATCGGAGGCAAAGGCGTCGGTGACGACCGACTCCATGCTGTGGCCGACCTGAATGCGCGTCTTGTGCTCTTTCAGGAAGACGAAAAACATCAGCGCTTTGTCGTCTTTGACCTTCCAGACGTTGGCGACTTTGTTCGTGTACCCGAGGTCGTCTTCCCCTTCGAGCGAAGGGAAGATCATGATCAGGAACTGGACGCCGGTCTTCTTGTAGAAGCCTTCCAGCTTCTCGTTGAGTTGTTGGACGTCGGCCGCGCTCAGAGTGTTGGTGCCGTAATCGTTCACCCACTGCGTCGGCTTCGGCGGGATGTCCAGCGCCAGCGCGGCCGAGGCGAGAAGCGCGATCGCGAGGAACGCGATCGCGCTGCGGCGGACGTTCATCGCGTGCCCGTTGCGGGGGCGGTGCTACCGAAGTTGAAGTTGACCTCGGGGGCGACGTTCGAACCCTTCGCGCCCTGGAAGTACGCCTTTGGCTTGAAATTGCTCATGTTCGCCACCAGATTCGCGGGGAACTTGAGGATCGCGGTGTTGAACGTCGCCGCAACATCGTTGTACCGCTTACGCTCGACCGCGATGCGGTTCTCCGTCCCCTCGAGCTGCGACTGCAATTCGAGGAAGTTCTGGTTCGACTTCAGATCGGGATAGCGCTCCACGACGACGAGCAGTCGCGACAGCGCGCCGCTCAGGTTTTCCTGCGCGCCGGCGAACTGCGCCATCGCATTCGGATCATTCGGCAGACTCGACTGCGTTCCGGGCGGGCCGCCGGCCGGTGCCTGCACCTGACCGACCCGCGCGCGGGCGCCGATGACCGCTTCCAGCGTCGACTTCTCGAAGTTAGCGGCGCCCTGCACCGTGCGGACGAGGTTCGGGATCAGATCGAAACGGCGCTGATAGTCGTTCTCGACCTGCGCCCACTGCGCCTGCACCTGCTGATCGAGCTCCACCATGTGATTGCGGACGCCGACGTACCAGCCGACGCCGATCAGCAGAATGAGAACCAACGCTCCGAGACAACCAAGCAGACCGAGTCTACCCATCAAAAGCCTTCTTTCTTAACCGCTCAATAATCTTCGTCTTCTTCATCGTCGGCAGCTTCCTCTTCGCGATCGGCCTCGGGGATGATGTCTTCATCCTCGTCGCCGGTGGCGGGAGCAACCTCCGCTTCCGAACCAAACTCTTCGTCGGACGGCTCCTCGACGATCGGTGCTACCACGGCCGCGCGCGCACGACTGCGCGACGCCGGCACCGACGGTGCTTCATCGGCATCCCGCTGGTCCGCGCCGCACTTCGGGCAGGTCGGAATGGGCTTACCGAGGTCATAGAACTTCGTGTGGCAGCTGTAACAGGTGTACTTCTTTCCGAGATCAGGCATAAATCAAAAATCTCCCAGCGCAAAAGCGGCGACACGTTAGCACCGCGACTGATGTGTAGCAAGTAGCGGGGTAAATGAAAAAAACGGCGAGCAGAAACCTGCTCGCCGTTGCATCTCGATCTTGTTTTTTCTAGCGCCCGTGCGGCAACGCCTGCGCGGCGCGCGTACCGGCATCGGACGAATTCGCGCCCGGCGTTGCATGAAGCGCGGCCGCTTTCTCGGCCAGCTTCTGCGAATCGGGCAGTACTTCGATGGCCTTGGCGATCTGATTGTCGCCCTGCAGACGATAGGGATACGAAGCGTCGAAGCCGAACTTCGCGGCGATGATCTCGGCCTTGATCGCCCGCTCGATGAAGCCGCGGTCGTTGGCCTTGGTCAGCGCTTCGCGGATGTCGGCAAGCGGCGCGATGTCTTTCTCGGAAGCGAATCGTACGAAATCCTCGATCACCGCCGGCGTGATGGCTACTTCTTCCGTCACGTCGGGATGTTTGGCGACGTAGTCGACGCCGTAGTTGAAGAGGGCGCTGCGCACTTCGAGGAGCTGCGTGGCGCGCGAGAGCGGCGCCGGCTTGACGAAGATGTCCGGCGTGATGCCGCCGCCGCCGTAGACGATGCGGCCGGTAGCAGTGGTGAACTTCTTGCGGTCCTTCAGCGGCATCTCTGCCGAATCACCGTTGTCGCCTTCATCGGCGACGTAGTAGTCGTAGAACGAGCTGTAGTCGCGCTGGATGTTGCGTCCCGAGGGCGTGTAGTACTTCGACGTCGTCAGCGCCAGGCCGGCGCCGTACTGCAGCGTGTAGACGCTCTGCACGAGGCCTTTGCCCCAGCTGGTCTCGCCGACAATGATGGCGCGATCGTGATCCTGCAGCGCGCCGGCGACGATCTCGGATGCCGAGGCGCTGCCGCGGTTGACTACGACCACCATCGGCATGTCCAGCTTCTGGTGCTTGCCGGGTGCGAGGTAGCTCTGCTCGGAATCCGGCGTGCGCCCCTTCGTGTAGACGATCATCTGCCCCTTGTCGAGGAAGTGATCGGAGACACCGACGGCTGCATCGAGCAATCCGCCCGGATTCTGGCGAAGGTCGAGGACGAGCTTCTGCATCCCCTGTCCTTTGAGTTTGTCGATCGCTTCATCGAGCTCGCGGACGGTGGTGGCGGTGAAGTCTTTGATGCGGATGTAGCCGATACCCGGCTTCAGCATCAGCACGTTGGAGATTGAGTTCGTGGGGATGGCCGCGCGGACGATCGAGAGAGGAATTGGTTCCTTCATCCCGACGCGGACGATCTTGATGTGAACGGTCGTGCCCTTCGGGCCTTTGAGCCGTTTGACGACGTCGTCGAGCGGGAGATCGTCGGTGGAGACGCCTTCGACTTCGGAGATGACGTCGCCGGCGCGGATGCCGAGGCGAGCGGCGGGCGTGCCTTCGAGCGGCGTGATGACGGTGACTTGATCGTTCCGCTTGGTCACCAGGATGCCGAGACCGTAAAACGATCCTTTCTGGCGATCCTGCATGTCGGCGTACTCCTTCGGCTCGAGGAAGGAGGTGTGCGGATCGAGCGTGCGGAGCATGCCGTCGATCGAGGAGTAGACGAACTTGTCGGAGGTGACGTCATCCGGCGCCCATTGCGTGACCGCGTTGAGCAGATCCGTGTACTCTTTCATCCGCTTCAGGGTGTCGCT
>Ga0157378_10000218_pt1 | contig 55703 bp, 59 predicted proteins | sample M65metaG_FD_115309 | JGI IMG/M metagenome (GOLD analysis project Ga0157378, IMG submission 115309) | Miscanthus rhizosphere microbial communities from Kellogg Biological Station, Michigan, USA - M6-5 metaG | ecosystem: Host-associated > Plants > Roots > Rhizosphere > Soil | place: USA: Michigan... | reverse complement strand
TAAATGCCAGAAGCGGGTCGGCAGCCAAGTGGAAAGTCCGGCAGAGGCGCCGAATATCGTGCTCGAACGATGTGGATCGTGTCCGCTCTCCCGTTACATCAAATTCCGCGATCAGCGTCGCCGAGGCATCAGCCGGAATTCCGTGCTGCGCGCGACCGATGAGATTGAGCGTGTTGCCGTCCATCACTTCCAATGCGCTGGGCGACAACGACAGTAGATCATTGACAGCGCTTCCCACATCGTCGAGCGAGCGAAAATGGATCAGCGCCGTCGTCGTGGAGGTGGGTCGGTCCACGAGGCGGATCGTTGCTTCACTGATGACACCGAGCGTGCCTTCGCTTCCGACAAACAGCTTCGGGAGATCGAAGACGCCGCGGTCGAGTCCATCAATTAACCCGAACAGGTTGTATCCGCAACTATTTTTGCTGACCGTTGGACGCTTGGATCGAATCAGCGCACTGTGCGTACGAACCATCGTCAGCACATCGCCGACGGCGGAATGACGGGAACACATCTCCTGAGTCCGTTCGCTCTCAAGATCGTAGACGCGCGCATCGAGCCAGTCTCCCGTTTGTAGAAGCACACGGAGGCCATCCACGTTATCTTTGACCGAACCATAGCGGAGCGTATGCGGACCGGCGGAGTTATTGGCCAGCATGCCGCCCAGCTTGCACATCTCCCCACTCGAAGGGTCAGGTCCGAACATGAGGCCGTGGCCAGCCAGACGCTTGTTCAATTCCGCGAGCACGACACCGGGCTGAACCCGCGCCCATTTTTCCTCTCGATTGACCTCAAGGATACGATTCAATTTCGAGACATCGAGAATGATGCCGGAACCGATCGCGGAACCGGTAAGATTCGTACCGCCGGCGCGCGGCGTCAACGGCACGCCGGAACGGACGGCGTAGCTGACGACCCGCTGAATGTCGTCTTCAGATTCCACTAACGCAATCGCCTGGGGCGGGATCTTGTACATGCCGGCATCTACTGAATACGCAGTCAGTGCAGGTGCGTCGTCACGGATCTTTTCGGATCCAATCAGACGTTTCAGATCCGCGGCAATCGGCAGTTTTTTGTCCGGCATTACAAGGGGCATGATGCGGCGTCGCCAAAGATCTCGTTATTGTAGGCAGGGAGATGAAGGGAGAACAAGGCCTGGGAAGGCCCATCGCCTAGGATGAATCGGTCAGGACGATAGATTCTCGATCGGCTCGGGAACGAGCGAATGGAGCGATTCCAAATCCGATGGGGTCTCGGAGGAATCCACCCCGATCTGCAGCGGTTCGTTTCCTACAGGCAATAGCGCCTGTTCTGACTCGCCCAACTCTTTGAACTCCCGCAACGGCGGCAATTCAGCGAGATCTCGCAAGCCAAAATGTTGCAGAAAGAATTTTGTCGTCCCATACATAATCGGTCGGCCCGGCACTTCTTTCCGGCCGACAATCCGCACGAGCTTACGCTCCAGGAGCGTACGCAATACCCCCGAAGTTTCCACGCCGCGGATGGCCTCGATTTCTGCTCGGACAATCGGTTGTTTGTACGCAATAATCGCCAGCGACTCGAGACCGGAGCGCGACAGCTTCGCGGCAGGCTTGGTCTTCCCGAGGGCTTTTATCCAGGGGGCATACTCGGGCCGAGTGGCCAATTGAAACCCGCCCGCCACTTCGCTGATCTGAATGCCCCGTTCATTGCGCTCGTAGTCCGACTTCATTTGTTCCAGCGCCTGTCGAACATCGGATTTGGACATGCCTCCTAATACGGCAGCCAACCGATCGAGAGTGACGGGTTCGTGGGAGACAAACAAAAGCGTTTCCAAGATCGCATGCAATTCGCGTTCATTCATGGCTGCCGGGGAAACGTCATTGGCATCCGCTACGACAGCTTCAATGGTCTGCTCAATTCCAAATGCAGTCACGATTTCCTGGTCGACATCCGCCGTGGGTTCGGCGGTGTCCTGACTCAACGAATCCTGTTCTGCATGTTCGATCGACGTGCTCATAGTTCCTCCCAGCCATGATCCAGAACCGAGCCGGCATCTTGCTCACTCATTGGGGAAAATGTTCGCGTGAGCAGAATAGGCCCAAACGCCTCGCCTTGGAAAATACGGAGCAGCTTAATGCGAATGAGCTCCAGCAATGCCAAAAAGGTGACGATGATCACGAGGCGCGATTGTTGGGGTTCAAACAGTGCGACAAAAGTCATCGATTCCCGTTCTGCCAACAATTCAAGAATCGCGTTCATACGGTCCTTGACAGTCAAGTTTTCCGGAATAATTTCGATCAGGCGACGATCCGGCGTCCGAGCCAGAATGCCTTGAAGGGCATCGACAAGATCGAACAGGGTCACATCGTCCATCAGTGACTCGTCCGATCTCACAGCCACCGGAACAGGTTGTTCACGCGCGTAGATGTCCCGCCAGAGGCGTTCCCGATCGTCGAGACGCCCGGCCGCATCCTTATACTGTTTGTATTCCAAGAGGCGACGCACGAGATCTTCTCGAGGATCGGGGCCGTCTTCTTCATCGCCTTCAGTTTCATCGACCGGCAGCAGCATGCGTGACTTGATATGGACGAGCGTGGCCGCCATGACGAGAAAATCCCCCGCGACCGTCAGATTCAACGAGGTCATCAAGCTCACATATTCAAGGTATTGCTGCGTGATCAACGAGATCGGAATGTCGTAGATATTGATCTCGTGTTTTTTGATCAGATGAAGGAGGAGGTCAAGCGGCCCTTCAAACTGATCCAGCCGGACATGATAGGGTAGTTCGATTTGCTCCGGTTCCACTCACCCTCCGTATTGGGTGAGCCTTATACCACTATAGGGGGAGAGGCGCAAGAAAAATTCTATATGTAGTGTCAGATGCAGATTGATCAGCGGCGACCTCTGGTCCTCCATATTAGCACGCCCGTTAAGGTAGCCAGACCCGCCGCGATGGCATACAAGACCCGAGGATCCTGGGCTCTCCCACGCGATGGAAGCACCCCCTTCATAGTGGTTCGTTGAAACAGCGGATCGACAGCAAAATCGGCACGGGTAAAATCAGTGGCGCCCTGAAATTTTGCATCCGAAAAATCCGCGACGCCTCGAAAGGCGGCTCCCCGAAAAGAGGTCTCAGCGGCGACGTTCGTAAACAGTAAATAAACTTCTCGTTCGAAGAGCGTGTCTGAAAACTCCGCGCGGCCCAGAAAGCGGCTTCCGGAAAAACCCGTCCCCATATGAAATGTCGATCCCGCGAAATCGGCATCCTTCCCGAAGTTCACTTCCAAGAATTCGGTCAAGCCGTTGAACCGAACACGTGCGAACGACGCTCCCTCTCTGAACTGCGCCAAGTGAAAACGAGTATGGCCGTCAAACGTGGCCCGATCGAATCGCACGGGCGCCTCATACAATCCCTGGATAAAAAACCCTTCCCGCAAAAACACGGCATCGGACCAATCAACTGCCTCGCTAAATAGGGTGCGTGAAAAGTCCACTAAGCCGTCAAACCGTGTGCCGGTCATGGTGATCGACCGCAGAGCCAACAAATATCCGTCTTTAAGTTTGGTCGAGATCGACCCGCGCATATACGAATCTCGGATCGAAACCGATTGCGTGATCACGCGAAGTGCGGTGACATTCCTGGACGTTAAAAATTGATCGATCGCTGGAGGAAGCTGCTCAATCGTCCGTATACCGACTACGGGCAACTGATCGAATGCGAGGTTCCCTTCAATGACGACGCCGGCCAGATCGATCGCTTTTCCCTGTTGAAGAGCCGTCATTATTTCGTCGGCGCGAATGGTATGCGTAGTACGCTCTTCGGCTGTGCAGGCCTGGCTGAGATGCTTCACAAAGTCTTCAGACCGATCCGATCGTGTTTCGATCACACACTCAGCCCATCCTGCAGACACGCTGCATATAAGCAACAAGGACACGGCGAAGGCGACGACCCGAGGGTATGGGCGGTAAGTTCTCATGGCCGTCGTTATAAGGAACGCCCTGTGTGAATGCAAGGCGCGGCACGGCTGCTATACTTACCCCGTGATCCTCAACAATCGTCACCACCCTCTTGAATGAAAGGTTGATGATGGGGAATGCGCGGGCGCTTCAACTATCAGCGATGATCTGTGCCCCGATCCTTCTAGGGTTCTTGGCTGGACCCTTGGTCGTTGAATCGCGTGCAGGCAGCACGGTTGAAGTACCGGTACTCGCCGCTCTCCCGGGCAATAATCAGGGAGCCTTTAGTGTGATGGTGCTCGATTGGGACCGACAATCCATGCCGGACCCCATGGAACTGCGATGGGGAAACCAACGCATTCGGATCAAGGATGTCGGCATGGGCGCGCTCCATCAGGCATTTATCTTTGCCGTGGAACATTCGGCATCAGCGAGGATGACGGGATCGCTCTTTCTCTACGGCGCGTCGTATAAGCCGATCAGTAGCGACGGTCCCAGTGCAGGAGCCGTGATGGCCGTGGGCTTTCTGGCAGTACTTAGAGGCGATCCTATTATTCGAGGGATTGCGATGACCGGGACGTTAGAGCCGGATGGCCGCATTGGTCCAGTCGGCAGTATACCGGACAAGATTCGCGCCGCCGCCCGAGAACATTACCGCACGGTGCTGATTCCACAGGGACAACTCAACGATCCCCGGTGGGATTTAATCGGACTCGGCATGCAACTCAATCTGACGATCAAAGAAGTGAGCACTATCCAGGAAGCCTATGAAGTGATGACGGGACGGAGATTGTAAGAGCGGGACTCTTGCCGAGCCCCGCTCTTGATGAAGTCATTGCTGAAGAAAGGAAAACGCGCGCATTGTGCCCACAAAGCGGAGCAGTCACTCATGAAGAAATAAAGCCATGTTATTCCGTATCTTCATCGCCTGAAAGATCTTCCGGTTTATCCAGGAAATCGGCTTCGGTCTCTTCATCCTCTTCTAAGGAGAGATCCTCACCCATCTCATCTTCCATCTCGTCCGGTATATCGACGGGCACCGCCGGTGTACGGCGTCTCAGTTCAGGTTCATCATGCATGTCCCCATGAACAGGCCTGGCGGTTTCTTCCATCTTGGAGGACTCTGCCTTTTGAGTGGGACGGTCGGAACTACGCCGAGGCGTCGCGATCGACGGAGTCTTCTTCTTGGGGACCTTTTTTACGGCAGCCTTTTTCTTTGGTGAAGCTTTTTTGGTCTTCGAGGACGCTGCTTTCCTCGCCTTCGACGAAGACCTTTTCGTCTTTGGTGACGCTTTCTTCGCCGCCGACCGCTTCGTGGAGGTACTCTTCTTCCTTTTTACAGCCTTCGCTTTCATCGGGCCTCGCTTTGCCTTCTTCTGTTTTTTAGCCGGCTTCCCTTTTTTACTCGTCGCCATCGCTCCCTCCTCTTCAGTGACCGAACTGGCTGTGACTGGGGCAACCATCTAGCATGAATCGATCACGGCTTGCAACCCATGGCTTGTTCACTGTTCCAAGACAGAAACTACCGAACATATTTCCTCATCCTTTTTGCCGATGAAGAGAAAAGAGCCTTAGTTTACAAAGACATGTGGGTTCATTTTACAAAACTATCGTGTTATAATGAGGTCGTCTTAAAAAGGTGACTCGTGGTGGATTGGAGAAAAGGAATAATGGTGGTGGCGTTTGTGGGACTGGGGCTAGTTCCCAGCCATGCAACCGCTCCTCCGTTCGAAATCGTGATCGATGGCGGCTCACCTTATTATTATCCGGCTTCCGCCAAAGTCACGGCAGGCGCACCAATCCGCTGGGATAATCCAACCGGTTCTCCTCATACAATTACCCATGACGGCTGTATGGAAGATGGTCCCTGCGCGTTCGATTCCGGTACCGTGCACCCCAATGACACTTATACCATTCCCGGCCTTGCCCCCGGACGCTATCCCTACCAGTGTCGTCTCCATCCGATCATGCGCGGCACGCTGGTCATCGTCGAATCGCCCGACGTATCGTCCCAGACCTGATTCAATTTGAGACGAGCCGGCTTCTTGCCTGTTTCAGTATTGTTCGTGTACTCTCTGCTTCCGATTTTTTTCATACGACTACTCGAACGATGAAACCAACCGCGCTGTTGCACCCTCCCCTCACGCTGAACGGTGACATCCTAAAATTGCGGGCGTGGCGAATGCCCGACATGCTGCTGTATCAGCATGCGGATGAAGAATGGTGGATTGCGCCATTAGACGATCACCTGCCGCTCATTCGTCTCAACCGTATGGGGCTGGAACTCGTTACCGCCATCGATGGCCATCACACGGTGAGCAGCTTGCTGGATCGTTTTGGAAAATGGGTCTGTGGTCCCGATGGAGAAACCGGTCAGTGGCACTTGGAGCGGTGGTCCTTGCCCAACTACTCGCTCTGTTATTTCGGAAGCGACGCGCCGAGCGGCGATCGGCACGGCGCCAAGTGGGACTTGCTCCTCCAGCAGATTCGCGAAGGCTGGTCGGGGAAAGACGGATTCGAAGGCGGCGATCATCTCACCGAGTTTCATCTGAAAGACATCACCAAGCGCGAGGGTCATTTCGATACCATTGAGACGACCGTCTCGCATCTTTTCCGCGAGCCGAGCGAAGCCTTGCAAGGACTCACCTATGGCCGCCTCTTGGCCCGGCATCTCCGCCGACGGAATTGGTGGAGTCCGAAGCCGCGCACCGTGCTGGAAGTGGGAGGAGGCCTGGGGTACGTTGCGCGCGAACTCGCGGCCGAACTGACCCCATCCGAACGGAACGGCGTGCGCTATCTGTTTTTGGATATCACGAAACCGTTTCTGGAGTCGCAGTTGACCCTCGGCAGCGAAGGCGGCTGGGAGACACATGGGGTGCAGGCCAATGGCGAATGGCTTCCGATTCGAGACGCCAGCATCGATCTCGTGATCGACAATGAAAATCTCGCCGACATGACCCCGGTGCAACTGACGCGGAAGGAAGTGGAATCCGGCGCCGGAGTCTCAGCGCTCAATCAAGAAGCGATCGACTGGATTCGGCGTATTCGCCTGCCGCTCGACCAAGACATGCCGGCCGAATTCCTGTTCAATTTAGGGCCTCTCCGTTTTGTCTCGGAGCTCTGGAGAGTGTTGCGTCCAGGAGGACACGCCGTGCTGATCGAATTCGGGATCGAAGCGGGATGGCCGGCGCCCGTGAAACTTCCCGGGCACACGGAATATGAAGTGCAGTATTCCCATCTCCGGCACGCCGTGAAATGGCTGGGATTTCACGAGCAGTATTTCGCGCTGCCACAGTTCATGGTGCTGAAACCAGACACCCGTTTACTGTGCACGGGTGCAGCGTATACGATCCAACGTTTTTGCCAGACGGTTGGAAAGCCGTTCGCGATCCGCGCCTATACCGAGGGCGAGCTGAAGGCGACATTAGGCGATATGGTCCCGCGGCTGATGGGCTGTCACTACCACGAACTCATCGATCCGGCGTGGTTCGGACTTTGGGATTTCAAAGTGTTGCTGCTGGAAAAACCGGGCGCTGCTCCCAGACCGGCCTTTCAAGAAACAAAAGGCTTCCGCTGGTATTCCCAGCGATAAGCCTTTTGCCTCCCGATCCACGCTGTTTCGCAGAATTCTTATGCGACGTCTTCCACTCCAGGCCCCAGCCCTAATGTTGCGCGCAGCAAATCATGGCGCGTCACGGAGTAGCTCACCACGCCATTCCGCTGCACCGGCAGGTTGAGAAGATGGCAGCTCGCCATGACATCGATGGCATCGGCAATGCTTGTGCTTTCTTGAATCGAAATCGGACAGCGCGTCATGATTTCCGCGGCTCGAAGCCGGCGAAGATCATGTCCGGCGCGTGCAGCTTCCAGAAGATCGATCTCGCTGATGAAGCCGACGATATGCCCATCTACGTCGACAACCGGTCCTCCCGTCGCATGGTCCTTGACGAGGTCCACGGCGATCGACGCGGCATCCTGGTCGAATCGAAATTGAACGGAATTTGTCGGTGTGATCTGGCCCACGGTCTTTAATCCTTCCGCCGGTACGCCTGGTATTCCCATAGTTACCCTCCGTTGCAATGAACTTCAGTCCACCCTACCGATCATTGCCTGCATCAGCTATCGGAGGCTCTTTCTATCATCTGTCGTCATTCGTCGGACGAGCTACAGTTCTGATGAAGTCGTCAGCGCTTCGACATTCTTGCTCGGTATATTGTGTCCTGTAAGAAACGAGCCTACAATCATCACCTTTGCTGAGGACTCTTCTCTTGCGACACTGCACGAGGCAATGCCGAACAGAGTGACCAATACGGGCGCAATACTCTTAGTGATTCTGTTAACCGGCTGCTCCTCCACATTGCGCTGGGCTCAAGATCCGCCGAACGTACCGAGTTGCGTACCGGATCGCCTATTGACCTGGGAAGATTTTCGTCCCAAGGCGGAAGCGGGCCGGCGGGCCGCGGAGACCGCCGTACGCTTTCATCTGGAAGCTCACTCCCCTCCTCGCATCCTGGCCCTCTTCGATCCCAAACTGTCATGGGTCCGAGCTGATTTTGCATATACGATGAATCCTCTCAAGATACGTTCGTCCGAACAGCTCCTCCGTCATGAGCAATTGCACTATACAATCAGTTGCCTGTTGGCTCGCGAAGCCAACCTCTCGCTTCTCAATGGGGGAGATCCCAAGGCCATGTTGATCTTATTGAACGCTGTCGCCACGCGGATGAATATCCAATATGACGCGGAAACCAATCATGGATTGAATCGCGAGAAGCAGCAGGAATGGGAAGACGCCATTGAAGACAGTTTACTGGCGGGACCGCTGACGAAACCTCTGACCAAGACAGTGGGTGATGGAGGGTCCGTCCCTTCCAATTAGGATCGAGAATGCTAGCGGATAGTCTGTTCCAAACGTTTGAGCGCACGCATCATCACCGGATCGCTGAGCGCCACTTCACTGAGGGCATCGAGGAGATGAAGTCCCTTCGTGGCAACAAGGTCCTTCGCTTTGGCAGAGTGTGCACGACTAAATCGTGCCACGGAGGGCTGTTCGTTCACAATCTGGCACGCTAGGATTTCGCCACCCGCAACTTCTAACGTGCCGCCCTGTTCGATCAAGGTCCTTGCCTGCGCGACGGTAATGCCGTGCACGTTCGCAAAGTCCGCCAGCCCGCCCGTTTCGACCACCCGCCCATCCGGCATGATACATAGGCGCTTGAAATGCGGCGACCAATCCTTTCGAAAATCGATGTACTGAATCGCCCCTGCCGGCACCTTCGCCCCACCCGACTTCTCGGTGTCTTGGCCCAGCGTTTTCTGCTGCAGTTTCGTGTGCAGCTCAGGGGCGAGCGTACGATAAAACACTCGTTCGCTCGCCGTGTCTATCGAGAGACCGTACGCTCGGACTAACTGTTCAGCTTCGGCATACTGCATGACATCCAGCACCCACGTCTGTTTGGGCTGACCCCCGGCTGGATCGAGCTTGCAACTGAAGAGTCCTTGCGTCACGAGAAGACCCGTCTGCGGATAGCGATAGGTCCCGCCATCGGTGAGCAACCGCGTCATCTCATCAAGCGGGATCTCATAGCTCTCCGAGAGGACCCGCGCATGCGCCGCGAGATCTTCCGGCTCGGTCATCGCACACACGGTGACGTTGCCCGGGGGATCGGACTCCGTATAATCCTCGATGATGTTGTATAGCACCGGCGCTTTGTCGGCCTTGATCGGCTTCTTTTTAATCTTATACATGATGGCGACTCTACCTTATTGAAACGCTCTTCATCAATCGGATCGCTCGGCGCGTGGTTCATACGCGGGCAAGGTCGTGAGTCGAGCATCCTCGACCGGCCCGCCCATCGTAAAATGATAGAGCGATTGAAAGCGGGTCTCCTGAAGACCGAAGGCCTGATGCATGGGATCGTCGAAGAAACAGCCGATGCCTGTGGCGCGAATGCCTGCCGCCTCCGCTTCCAAATACAAGACTTGCCCGATCACACCCGTCTCCCAAAACAGCCGACGGTAATACCAGGCGCCGTGTCGACGGATCGTCGGCTCGAATTCAGCAATCATTCCAAGCGCAAACGCACTGTCACCCGCGATGTCCTGATGACAACTTACTTGAACCGCCAGTTGTTTCGCATCGCCTTCCAATAACAGATAGAGCGGAAGATCCTTCGGACAGCCGGGCGGCTGGGTCCATAGGAAATGGCCGTGCATAGCCTCGCGCAGCGAACCCATGGCATTACGATCGCGAGCCAACACGTAGAGACCCTGAGAAAGTCCATCTACCCGATGGACGAAAAGCGCCAGGTGAACCGACGGCGCCCAGGGAATTGCATCCCACGGCACGGGACGATCAGGGAACGTCGTGTCAGCGTGCGGCATGACTCGCGACAGCATGTGGAAAAATCGCTTGGCAGAGATCGAGGTCTTGCCATCGAACGAGACGGCGCTACGACGTTGCCGAATGATATCGCCTGCCGATGGGTGATTCGTTTCTTCGACAAGTGCGAGAGTTGGAAGATTCGAAGCGGGATCGCTATAGGGTACTTCAACGGTGCAAGAATGCGTCCGCGGTTTTTTGGAGGCGCCGGACACGACGTCGATGATGTCCCAAGCATCGACTTGATCCCGGCTTAGCCGATTGGCCGCGCCATGCCAGGCGACCCGCTCCGCCTGCTCCATGATTCCGTCCGGGAGCGCGAGCGGAAGACTCGTGTGCTCAGGAGGGCGATCCGGCCAGACTACGGCCAGACAATCAGGATGTTCCCGCTCTGCCCGCGCATAGTCGGTATCACGCCCGAGGCCTAAAAGCGCCACGATCTCATCGTCGGCGAGATCGTCCAGTACAATCAGATTCCATCCCAATGCCGCTGCGGCAAGACGCGCCGAGCCGATCGCGTGGCCCGCGTCGTGCTGACAGTAGCGAAACGCGCGCTCCCCGTACTTCCACGCCTCTCGCCAATGAATCGAGGACAAGCCCAGGAGAAAGGCGTCGCGGGGAAACGTCTGCATTGCGGCTGAAAACAGATCGTCGGGCCAGTCGGCTCGACGCTCCAGCGCATGTTCCTTGGGAGCGTAATGATAGAGTCCGGACCCGGCGCTCAAGCCGGACACTTCTCGCAAAAGCAGATAGCCCTCCGTGGGATGCAGGTTACCGCTGGACGGATTGCTCCGGAGCGCCCATCGCACCCCACCGGCCTCTTTCCAGGCAGACACGGCGAGGGCATATTCTAAGAATCTGGAGAGTGTCGGAAGGGTGACCGGCTGGACAGGCACTTGGTGCCGATGGAACAGCGCCTCGTACGGCGGCGAGATCGGCGCATCGTTCGGCCGCAACAACGGCAAATGAAACAGTCGGGATCCTTCATAGCGGCGAAATGGATTCGGCTGATTCGCCCAATCCATATACCCAGGGCCGCGCGCATACCGATAGAAATGATGCTTCGTGGCTTGGTGATACCCGATCACTTGCAGGATGAGGTCCTCGGCCCGGCGATCGCTCATCGACAATCTTCTTTCGTCATTCCAAGGCGAGTCTATCCGCCGCTTTCCCTCAAAGTAAACCGGATTGACCCCTGCGCACGAATATCGTTATGCTTCCTGTCATGACCTTCGATGCTTCGATTGCCGCCCAACACGCATTGCAGCGCGCGCAAGACGCCGGTGAACTCGGCGACGATCTCGAACAAGTGCTCGAGGCCGAATCGACCTTTTCAGCCAGCGTTGGCGACGACGCCATTGCAGCGTACGATCAATTACAAGCCCTGGGGACCCGCCACGCGCCGGCCAAGTTTTTTCAGGCATTTTTAATCTACATCACGTGGCAGCAGTTTGTAGAAGAAACGTCGGCGAAGCATGTCCATACCGGTCTCTCACTGAGCGAACGCTATCTCGCCGCATGGAATGATGGACAGACGGATGCCAAACACATTCGAGAGTTGCGGACATCGTTTCAGGCTGCCCTCGGCATTCATGAGACTGAAGACAATGACTATGATGAAGATGTGTTTAAAGGAGGGGATTAGTAGAGGGATCACCGCGATGCGGGCGAATGTAATATTCATCTCACGATAGCGAATTGATTCGATGTCTGAGAACGACAAACATCGCGCGCGAATATTTCTGCACCGCGGCGACATCGCCCAGGCGCGGGCAGCCTATGCACGGGCCGTGCAAGACGATCGCGCCGGCGCCGCCTCGCAGTCACTCTCCGATTCGCTCGGCAATTTAGGCAATGTATGCGCGATGATGGGTGATCACGAGGAAGCCGCCCGGTGCTATCGTGAAGTGCTCGCGATTCAACGGGAGCAGCGGGACCTTCACGCGATCGGGCAGACATTGGTGAACCTCGGCAATCTACAAACAGAGGCCGGCGACTCAGTGCAGGCGCGTTCATACTACCTCGAAGCGCTGGATCTTCTTGAACCCCTGCACGACCATCGCGCCCTTGGTATTCTCTACACCAATCTGGCGCTGCACGACGCGGCCGCCGGCCATACCGAGGCCGCTGTCGCGCAGTTTCAAAAAGCACTGGCCAGTCACCGGCAGGTGGGAAATGAAGAGGGCTTGGCCATAACGTACAGCCAATTCGGAAAAACCCTGTTGCTGGCGGGGCGCAACTCGCCGGCCGAAAAATGTTTGAACAATGCGACCGAGCACTTCGTGAAGCTCGGCAACGAACAGGGCGAAGCGGCGGCGCTTCGATTGCTTGCCGATCTCTACGAACAGCGAAGCGACCTCGTCTCGGCGGCGCGCTGCCTGGAGCGGATCGTCCAGATCGGTCAGCGGTACGGATTACCGTCCTGGCAAGAGGACGCGGCGCGCTTGCAGCGCATACAGACGCTCCGGCCACATTCTGAATCACATTCAGCAAGGAGTCATGATGACTGAAGACGATGCTCGCGCACGCATCCAAAGCGCTATCGATCAATACGGTCCACACGCCGGCATGGCGATCGATCTCGTGATCAACGAAACTCGGTCCGATCTAGGGATCGAGACCGCCAACGAGTTGATCGATGAGTTTGATTTAGAGTTGCTCTACAACATCGCTCCCAGCGAACCGGACGGCTCGGGCTCTGGCGCGTGAGTGTCCTGAAACGAGCTCAAAAGCAATGGCGTAAGCGTGAGGTCGATCGGCTTCATTCTGCCTGCCTCGTGACTCACCTATCGTACTCAGCATGGCCCTGATCTGGTGTTCCATCTCCGGCCACGGCTTTGGCCATGCCGCGCAGGTCGTGCCGACGCTCAATGCGCTCGGCCGACTCGTTCCCAACCTGACAGCCGTCCTACGCACGACAGTACCTCCGTGGTTCTTTCAGAATCGCCTCACGATCCCGTGGGAGATAAGCCGCCACGTACAAGATATCGGGTGCGTTCAGCAAGGTCCGCTCCACATCGATATAGAGGCTACGTGGATCGCCTACGCTGACTTTCATCGGATCTGGGAGACACGAGTCAAAGATGAAGTCTCGGCCATCGAGAGCCGATCTCCCGATCTGGTCCTCTCCGACATCTCCTATCTCGCCCTCGAAGCGGGCGCGCGCGCCTCTGTGCCCGCCGTGGGACTTAGCTCCCTCTCCTGGGATGTCGTCTTAGAGCGCCTGGAAACAAATCTTCGTGACGAACATGTCCCCATCATTCGGCAAATTCGGCACTCGTACCGTTACGCGGATCTCATGATTCGTGTCGCCCCTGCGCTTCCGATGCCCGCGTTCCGACATTCTGTCGATATCGCCCCCATCGCCGCTCCCGCAGCTTCAGAGGCGGACGCATTACGCCGGGCGACGAACGCATCTTCAGACGAACGGATCGTAGCCGTCGCGTTCGGTGGAATTCCGCTGACCTCGTTGCCATGGGCGCGCATCGAACAGATGCATGGCTATCGATTTATTATTCCAGGTGAGGTCCCACAGTCCTCGCGGCAAATCATATCAGCCGAAAGCATTCCGATGACGTTCCCGTCCATCATGGCCTCCAGCGATCTCCTCCTGACGAAGCCCGGATACGGCACAATTGTGGATGCCGTGGCCACACGACGGCGCGTCGTGTATGTACGTCGCTATAATTTCGCCGACGAGGATGTCCTGATCGACTATCTCCATCGATATGGATGTGGAATCGAACTATCGGCGGGTGATTTTCTCGACGGACGATGGGAGGACACGATGGATGCGGTGATGAGACTTTCCGCCGCTCAGACTTCCGCTCCTCTCGCGGGCGGGGCCGAAGACGCCGCCCATCTCCTTAAAACCTATCTGTAGGGGAAGGGAGCGCACGCTCCCTTCCCCGGCTTCGTTACATCGCCGTCACAATATCCTTTTTCATCGGCCCAAGGGCGCTTAACAATTCGTTCTTTTCGCGCTCCGGCACTTTAAATTTATTCAGGCTCGCCACCAGGTCGCCGACCAAAGCGTCGAACTGTTCGCCTGTCACCCCCATGCCCGCATGGGTCGTCTTCATATCGCGGCCGGTGTACGTGCACGGTCCGCCGGATGCCGCGCAAATCTGTTCGACTAAGAGCATCTTCAACCGAGGAATGTTGGCATTGGCGAACTTGCCGTTAATCCGTGTGTCGTTCGCCACGCGGCCGACGAAATCATCGACTACGGCGGTAATGGCGTCCTTCTTCCCCAGCCGTTCATACAGTGACGGCCCCATCGACTGCTTCATGCCCGAATCAGATTTCATGCCTTGACTCGACCCGGACATGTCGCTTGAACACGCAGCCGTCAGCATCAATACGCATGCCACCGCAAAGCCGACCATTACATTCTGCCTCATAACGTCCCTCCTGTTGTAGGGTCCGACATGACCCCGGTTAATGAATACGGTTTCCTAGCGATACGACGAATGAGCCGCGCTATCTGCCTCAGTTTTTATTACGCATGGCGACTGCATTTGGATTTCAAGTTGAATTGTTAATCTTTCCTCTTTTTCTTCATTCCTCTCTCAAGGGACGGTCATGATGTCTCCGCCCCTGCGCGCATGGCCGAGCACTTCCGACGCGCGCGGCGGGCGAGCACAAGGAGACATCATGACCGCCCCTCTCTTCCCCTCCATACATCCTTTTGTCAGAATTCTCCGTAAGGTATGGTATGATGCGCGTCCGTTGGGCCATTCCAGCTTTCCTGGACATACCACGCGCATGGATCCGAAGACATCGACCTCGATAGATGCCGACCTGCTGACACTGATCGCGAAGGGGGACCGTCGAGCTTTCGGTCAGTTGTACGACCGCTCCTCCCCCGTTCTGTTTACGCTATTGGTGCGCATTCTCACCGATCGGGAAGAAGCCGAGGATCTCTTGCAGGAAGTCTATACGGAGGTCTGGCGCAAGAGCGTGCGCTACGATGAACGCCGCGGCTCGCCCATGGCCTGGCTCGTGACCTTGACGAGAAGTCGGGCAATCGATCGCCTGCGGGCTCGGGCCTCGCGCGGGCACGGCATCACAGATTCCATCGACGATGCGCCGATCGGCGAGACCCAAGGACACGATCCGACGCCCTTCGATCAGCGAGCCGATGCCGAAGTGCGAACCTTTGTCATGAAAGCGTTGGTGGAACTCCCCGCCGCGCAACGGCAGGCGCTCGAACTGTCGTACTATGAAGGCTTGTCGCATTCGGAAATTGCCGACCGGCTCAAAGAGCCCGTCGGCACGATCAAGACGCGCATCAAGCTCGGGATGAGTAAACTGAAATCCGCCTTGCAGCCGTGTTGGGATGCCGAGTCGCTATGACGCATGAAGAAATCGAAGACGCGATTCCGCTCTATGCCGTAGGGGCGTTGGACCGCTCGGAACGGACGGCGATCGAGTCACACCTGCTGACGGGTTGCCCCACGTGTCATGTCTTGGTCAAGGACTACCATGTCGTAGCAGGATTGCTTCCGTCGGCGTTGCGTCCCCTCTCCCCGCCACCGAGAGAAAGAATATTGGCCCGCGTGTTCGAGCGCGCCGCGCAGGAAGACAGCGGCATGGCGTTCAGCGATCGCGGAGGGATCGGCGGATGGCTGAATGACATCATGGCCTTGTTCATTTCGCCCGTATGGCAGCCGGCGGTTTCGCTGGCACTCCTGGTACTGCTTGTTGGAACCGGATGGTATGCATGGACCACGCATATGCAGGTCGAAGAAGAGAACGCGCAACGCGCCCAAATCGAAACGGCCCTGCATGACGCCGTGGTAAGGACCGCCGCCTTACAACAAGGTCTCACCCAACAGGAAGAGGCACTGGCGATTCTGAAAGAAGAGGTGGAACAACGCGCCGGGTCGATCGGCGAAACGCGATCCAAGCTGATCGAACGCGAAGCCGAGCTGGATGTGGCGCGCCAAGAACTCGCCCAACGAGAGCAAGAAACGGCGAGCCTTCGGAAAGCCGTCGTCCAACGGGACGATATGCTGACCTTCTTGAAGTCGGCGCACGTCAAAGTCGTCTCATTATCCGGTGTCGAGTCGGCGAAATCGGCCGGCGCCTTCCTGCTCTATGATAAAGAGACGAAGAAAGCCTTCTTCTACGCCTTCAACATGCCGCCGCTGCCTGCCGGCAAGACTTACCAGCTCTGGGCTATTGTGGATAAGCCGATTAGCGCCGGAACATTTGGAACTGACAGCGGCCAGAAAAGCAGGGTCGTCCTGACGAACCTGCCGGATTTGTCGCGCGCGTCCAAACTCGCGGTGAGCCTGGAACCGGAGGGCGGCCGGCCACAACCCACCGGCTCCATCTATCTGGCCGGTCAATTGTGATGGGCGATCACGCTCTCACGCGTAATGCTTCTCCCAGGAATATTCTCCGCACGAATCAATCGCTACTGATTGCTAAAAACGACTGTGGTAAGATATCGCCCGTTTGCTCAAGGACCGCGCAGCAGTAGGAGTGTTATGTCATTCATCACGGACCGCGACCTAGAATATATGCAGATGGCGTTGGATCAGGCCCGCCTGGCGCCCGCGCTCGGCGAGGTGCCGATCGCCGCCGTCATCGTGATGGAGGGCCGCATCCTCTCGCAGGTCCACAATTTCCGTGAAGTGTGGCAGGACCCAACGGCGCACGCCGAAGTCATCGCCATCCGTGAGGCCGCCAAGCATCTCGGCACCTGGCGCCTAACCGGCACCACCATGTATGTCACAATCGAGCCGTGCTCCATGTGCGCTGGCGCCATCATTCAGTCCCGCGTGACACGCCTGGTCTTCGGCGCGCGAGACCCCAAAGCGGGCGCCTGCGGCTCCGTATTTAACCTGCCCGGCGAACGCCGGTTGAATCATCGTGTCGAAGTGTGCGGCGGTGTACTCGAACTGGAGAGTCAGGAATTGATGCAGACCTTCTTCCGACGCCTGCGACAAGATGTGAGCGAACGTATTCCGCTAGAAAACGTCTGACCCGGCGAAATAGATGCGGAGAGGTGCCTGGGAAAACCGTAGCCTCAAACGCCGCTTCTCTTTACTTCCTCAAGTTTTACTTTCTTCTTTTAAGCTTTTTTATCATTTCTCAGAAGGCGCTTCGACGCGTCGACGATACAACCAAAAGGCTACCCCAGAAGCCATCAACGTGAATGTCGACGGCTGCGGGACTGAACTGGTGGTCGTCGTCGCATGTAAGGACCAGAGGCCATTGAGGGTGTTGATTGCGTCGGTAGGAAATCCGGCCGTCAAGGTGCCTATCCAAAGATTCGACGTGACGCCTTCCGTCAAGTCCGGAACAATTCGACCAAGGAACGTCGACGTAAACTGAGCCTGTGTCCGACCAGCGATTCCAGGCATGATGCTGTACCCCGTCGTGATTCCCTCTGCTAGATGCGACCCACATTATCGACAATGCGTGTCTCGCCTAATGGCGTGACGTCGAAGGTCAACCGTGTCTCAACGAACGGAGACGGATTGCCGGAAACATGACACTCGGGACACACGAAGGTCGTTGTTGTTGCGAAGCCCGACCAGTGTGCATTTCCGTCCGTCAGATTTCCAGACTGGATTGCATTCGATGCATCGAGCGTGTAAACGATCGCGAATGCGGGAGCCGACACAAGGCACATAATTACTGCAAAGACAATTTTCATGGTTACCACCTTTGAGGGTTTTTTCTAGTGTTACTATCGGAGCACTTAGTGAAGCATTATGTACGTGTGCACCTGATACATTTGTGGGCATGAGTGACTATAAGAAGAAACGCTATTTAGAAAAGTGGAAGATGGCCGGCGAAAAAACTTCAGGCTCCCTCAAGGGTGAAGCAGCGTCATGCCCCGTCAGTCCGAACCACCGGAGTGAGAGAATTAAAAAGCGACAGGATTACTTACAACGCGATTTGCATGGGTCATTTCGCAAGGAGGAATCGAAGGGGCTACAACCGCTAATTCGGCGGAGTCAGTTGCTGAACCCATTCAATGATGCTACATCGAACAATCGTCGTGCGGTCGGTATACGGACAATGTGCCGTTTTAATTGGAGTGCGAGAGATACGAGTCTGGTGGTTTTAAACGCCTCCCTCACTCGATGGGTTCATCCGTGGTCGGTGGGTCGTTCGTCGTCTCAGTGAAGATAAGCAGATAGCCATTTGGATCTCGCACGGCGAATTCGCGGCGACGGTAGGAATAGACTTCCGGGTCCCATTCGATCGGCAATCGAGTTTTGACCGAGTCGTGAAGCATCTGGGAGTCTGTAACTTCAATATAAAGCTCGGCGTAACCGATCACCATAGGCTGATGTCCAGGTGGCTCGAAGAAGCCAAGACCCGCCCCATCACGACGAAGGATCACGAATGTGGGGCACAGACGTGGCCACATAACATTTACTGCGAACCCGAAGTGGTCGCGGTAAAAGGCAATGGTACGGTTTAAGTCACTGACCGGAAGGCGCGGTGTGACTTGTGTAAGGCTGGGCATCGATCTCAGTCAGGGCGGCCAATTGTCAATGATTACTTCATCTTTGTGACGAATCAGTTTCACACGGCAGAACCTTCCATTCGCTGTTGAGCTCTAGTAAGTGCCTTTCCCAACAAAGCATTGCGTGGAGAAGTGCTAGCTGAGAGTGCATGGATTAGATTCGAGATCTCCGAGTGCCTTACCACTCGAGGACTGCGAACTGCAAAAGCCCTCGTCGCTAGTTGGATGTTCTAAATCGATCTATTGGTGTCCTTAATGTCCTCACGGCGCCGAACGCGACATGCAGAATCGCTGCTATACCGACACAGAACAACAAGGACGAGAGAGACTGGGGGAAGTATCGGGCGAACTGCGCAGCAAACTCCATCACGCTCGTCTGTTCGAAGCGGCCCGAGAGGAAATAAAAGCTGCCGCTCGAAATCACTTCGCAGATCGCTGCGCTGCTGAACACACTTATCGCCAATGGAAAGAGGGTCGTGGCTGTCTCCCGGTGACTCTCGGCATACCAATGGCCAGCAAACCAGAGTGTGCCGTAGGCCGGCAGCAATAACCCATAGGCGAGGCTGACGCAGAAATTGTCCACTCCACCCCACGTGATGGCAGCAAAGTCGAATAAGGCCGCTTCCGCCAGGAATGCGGGAAAGACCCACCGAGAACGCAGATACACGCCGGCGAGAAAGAACACCGCCCAGGACGCGCTCGGCAGGTGTTCAAGTGGTGTGAAGTGATAGCCGCGCGTCATTCCCATCAGCAGGGCTAAGACGATCCCGATCGCCACTTGTGCCCGAACTGAGAACCCAAGCATAGTTTTTTTACCTCCTGTTAATCACGCTGAGCGCGCTGCTGACCGGCGCGAGTCAATATACATACCAACCCGATCCAGGCCCGACAATCCGTCAATGGCGATGAGCGATCGTATAAAAGATGTTCGTGAGCCAGTTCTTGCGCATTTGTTTCCCCCCACCTTGTCGGATACACCGGAAACCGGAACACGGTATTGACAGGTATCACATGGCACAGGGCGCGAGCCTGCGAGCGTTTCATTGACACGGTCGTCCATGAGACTAAAGAGACCGGGGTCGCTCCCTAGGTAGGCTGCTTGTCGGATATTGATCGAAGGATACCGCGAGCGAACGCCGGCTACTTGTTGGCTAAGCTTGACGATCAACCGTCCACCGAAGAGAAAATATGGCACAATCACGATGCGTTCCGGACGAGTTCGTGCCACGAGTTCGACCGTCTCTTCAAACAACGGCCGCGTAATACCGATAAAACTCGGAAGAACCCACCCAAGGTTTCGGCCTTCGCCGAACAGACGCACGACCTTGCAGAAATCGGCATTCGCATCCGGATCGCTCGAACCACGCCCAATCACGATAACCGCAATTTTCATCTCCTCCCGTGCACCCTCTAACTCGGGCTGGGCCCGCGCGCACGCCAAATCTACCAGGGAGGGATGGACCCCTAAGGGTCGGGCCATGACAAAACGGGTGCGGGGACACTCATTGCGGATTTGGGCCAAGGCGAGGGGAATGTCGTTTTTGACATGGCCGGCTGCAAAAAGAAACAGCGCCAAGATCACGGCGTCATCGACCTGATGGGCCAACTCGCGAAGGGCCGCAGTCAGAGTGGGTTGCGCAAGCTCGATATAGCCATGGACGACTGTGAGATCGGGGCGAGCCGACCGATAGGTCGCAACCAGGGCTTCGAATTCAATACTGGCATTCGAATCTCGGCTGCCGTGCCCCACAATGAGCAATCCCGTACTCATACGGGGGAGGTGCGGAAGACAAACGCCAACACAGCGACGCGTATGCGATCAGTTGTCCGCTGATCGACGACGGAGGACATAAAAAAACCTCCAGTCCCGCAACGGGAACGAGAGGCTACATGCCGACCAGACAGGCGCAATCTCCGTTACCGCGCGGAGAATCAAGGCTCATCATCTCGGGTAGGTCTCCTGGCTCGTGGGTCTCAAAGGGCCTGCCCCTTCAACGCCGCCCTCCGCCTTCCTCAACCCATGGTTGAGTGGCTTTCATGAAGAACGACTTCCCACTTACAGTGGCGGGACCGCGCCGGTGTTTCACCGGCTTCCCTGTTATGCCCTGGGGGGCACCCGAGTGAGATTCAAGTGCAAGTGGTGTATCACCTGGTCAAAACTCTTGTCAAGATCGGAAGCACGCCAGCCCAACGGTCGAGATGATACGGCTCTCGCGAGGTCACTCCCTTTGAAATCGGATCACCTCTCTGGCCGAGGGAAAGTCAGGAGTGCTCAACTCGCGGTCTCCGGTCGATTCGGGGTAAGCGGTGTCGATGCATCGGACCTTACTGTTTAAGCACACATTTGTCGTAAAGATTCTTGAGCTTACACAGGGGATCATAGCGAGCTTTCAGTTGACGATAGTCACCCTCGTTGTACAACCGTCCAAATTCTTCCTTCGAATAATAGGAGGTGGAATAGAGAGACTTATGGCCCTCAAGCTCTCGCACCTTATTTTCAATGAGCTTGTTGAAATAGCCTTCGTCATGTGTGGTTCGCACCACATCCCAGAAACCAAAATTAACATAGAGCTTCCCCGGAGTCATCGGATATAACGGATAGACGCGCGAGGAATCATAGGCTGCCACGGGGCAGATCCATACCGGCTGAATACCAATGTCCTGATTAAGGAATTGCGCAAAACGAGCGGCATGTTCCAGGGGAATCTCGACGTCCTGGATAACGGCCTCTTGGCGAACCCCGATCACTCCGCTAACCAGCTGAGCCAGGCGGGACTCATGCCATTGTTTCCACAGCTTCCAGTACACCGCCGAACGAAGACGCGTTTTCCCCCAGAGACGCCGCATCATCGGATAGTGCAGAAGAAAATGTTTAGAGCACCAAAACCAATCAGTATCCCACCGCCAAAGATAGTCATGGGCCGTGAGATAGTCGGTTCTATGACGTGAGATTGATTGGTAATAAATATTCATGAACGTATAGTCGCTAAGCCATTCGGCGTGATCCACAAACTCGCCCGTGGTCAGATACAGCTCATGAGCGTGAAACATAGTGCCGTCGACGAAATCCACCGACCGTTCGCTGCTCACCCGTGCCAGAGCCTCAAAATAGGCATCCAGCTCTGAAAACCGGGAATGCGTCAGCTTGACGAACGGCTTGATTGGGACAAGCGCGATCTTGACTCGGAGGGCATAGCCCAGCGTGCCATAAGAGTTGGGAAACCCATAAAAAAGGTTCCGGTGCTGATTCTCCGGGGTGGCCACCACGATCGTTCCATCTGCAAGCAACACCTCGAGCTCCTTCATCGTCTCATGGACAAACCCATAGTTGAAGGAGGAGGACTCGATGCCGATGCCGGCGATGGCCCCGCCGACAGTGATCGACTTGAGTTGAGGCACCACGGTCGGGATCAAATTGAACGGGAGCGTTTCCCGAACGAGATCTTCATAGGTTGTAAGACCTTCGACTTCTACAAATCGTTCCTCGGCATTAACTTGAATTACCTGGTTGAAGCCGCGCAGGTCCAATCGATGCCCACGCGTCTGCACCCGATGGCGAAACAGATTGGACGTCGACTTGTCGAGCGCTAAGGGTTGCTCGGCGCCGATCTCGTGCAGGGAGGTGAGTATGAGCCCTCGCTTATCGGCATACGCGTCAGAGGAGATCATGCGGCTATCGTACGGGGTCATACCCGCCCAGGAGTCCATGCTTCGACATCACCACCTGCCAGAGATGGATTTTTCGAGCGCGAAATGCCCCGGCGAGAGATAGGAGATAATAGCGCCACATCCGATGGAACCGCTCGTCAAATGTGGCCTTCAATTCCTCCCAGTGCGTGGCCATATTGTCATGCCAGGCCATGAGAGTTTTGTCATAATCAGGACCAAAATTGTGCCAGTCTTCCAGCACGAACAGTCCATCCATCGCTCCGCTCAGTTGTGCAACGGAGGGCAGCATTCCGCCTGGAAAAATGTATTTATCGAACCAAGGATCAGACGTCGATACCGAGGCATTGTTGCCGATACTGTGGAGTAAAAAGAGGCCGCGCCGTTTCAATGTTCGATGTACTGTTTCCATTAGGGTCCGATAATTCTTGTACCCCACATGTTCGCAGAGACCGATCGCCGCCACCTTATCGAATTCGCCAGTGGCCTCACGGTAGTCCCCCTGAACAATCTCGACGGGAAGCCCCTCACATCGTCTACGCGCGTAGGTGACCTGCTCGAAAGAAATATTGTAGGCCACTACCGAACAGCCGTATTGGGTGGCCGCATAGTGTGCAAATCCGCCCCATCCACATCCGAGTTCAAGAATGCGTTCACCTTCGCGAAGCTGAAGCTTCCGGCAAATCAGGTCCAGCTTGTGTTCCTGAGCTTCCGCTAAATCCTCGGCCCGCTTCCAGTAGGCACAGGTATATTGCATGCGCTGGCCCAACATTCTTTCATAGAACTGGGTATCTAAATCGTAGTGCTGCCGCGCGACTCGTTTGGAGAGCCGTCTATTTTGCATATTGAACAGGCGGGCTTTCAGCGCGTTGAAGATCAGACGTTTATCGATTACAGCCTGGTCCAGTTGGACGCTGTGAAATTTTGAAAAAAATTCGTCGAGTTGCTCCGAATCCCACCATCCGTCCATATAGGACTCGCCCAGCCCCAAGGACCCTTCGGCCAGGACCCGGGTGTAGAAACGATCATTGTGCACCTGGACGTCTCCAGGCTGGGTCCCATTAATGTGGATGTGAGCCTTGGTGAGCAATTGATGAATAACCTGCTTCGGGTTCATGGTAACGAGTGTCCTTCCTGATCACAGCGAGTCTTCGGTGTTCGTACACTATCTATTTTCCTGACGCAGAGAGAGTGGCGGCCAACGCTGGACGGTAATGGTGCCGGCTTTGATGTGGTCAGGTGGCTTTCTGAGACCCCAGACCAATCCGACCCAGGACAACACTGACAAGATGTAATACGACAGGTCCACTTCCCACCAAAACCATCCCTGATTGACGGACGACTGATAATGATGATGGTTATTGTGCCAGCCCTCGCCGCAACAGAGCACCGCCAAGACAAAACTGTTCTTACTGCTGTCCTTCGATTGGTATCTCACTCGACCAATCAGATGGGTCAAAGAATTGATGAAAAACGTACAATGATAGAGCGCGGTCGTCGAAATAAAAAAGCCCCAGATCACGCCGGGAAATCCCCAAATCATATAAATCAACAGGCCATACAACAGGGGCGGAATGAAATAGAACCGGTTGAGGAAACAGATTTCGGGATAGCGAGAAAAGTCCCTTACGAGAGGCCAATCGGTTTGTGCATACTTTTCCGAGAGGATCCATCCGACATGAGAAAACCAAAAGCCCCGCTGAAGGGGAGAATGGAAATCCGCTTCCTGGTCAGAATATTTATGATGGTGCCGGTGATGGGCAGCCCACCACAATACCCCCTTCTGCGCGGACGTCATCGCGAGGAACGCCATCAGAAATTGAAATATCCGGCTGGTCTTATACGATCGGTGTGCAAAATACCGGTGATACCCCCCGGTGACCCCGAACATTCTCACATAATAGCTGCCGATGGCCAGGAGCACCCAATCCAGTTGCACCCCCGTCTGAAAAGCCCAGAAGCACATCAGATGGATACTCAAAAAAGGAATGCCATCCCAGTGACGAAGGAGAGGTTTCCAGGACCGACCTAAGCGCTGACTAGTGGCGTGTTGGGCAAGTCTGTTCATACCGAACCTCTGAGATCATCAGCCCCAACGTTACGTATGATCCTCATTCCGGCAATCTTCAAAGCAATCCCCTTCCTATCCCGCTTGGTCTCCAGTTTCATGACATACGGTGGTCCCGTTACGATGCTTTCCAATAGACTATCCATCCCAGAATGGCGACCGTGGCCCAGGTCATGGACAACACGGCAATCTGGGAGGCGTTCAGCCGTTCCCGAGGAGGCGACGAAGTGTCATCGTTTCGGACCAAGCAATTCCTCATGTACACAGTCAGCACGATAGGACTGAAGTTGAAGCCGACGTCCCCCCTCGCGGGACTCTCCTGTCGAAATGAATGGCTAGCGATGTCCGTCACGTGGCTTACTTTCGATACCCTTGGCATGGACGTTCACCCCAACTATCAGGCACATCGCGCTCACGAATCACCTTCAGAAGCTCCACACGTCTTAAAACAACCTCTATGAGCCATGAGCGAAGACCGGATGACCGGCACCTGTTCAAACCTCCATGTCGAAGGGGGGTTCAACTAGGATCCGCGTGGCCAAGCATGGCCACACGCCTATAATTTCTTTCGGTTTTAAACCACTCCACCACATAACGTGTTGAATGAGACCATCTCCTATCTGCACTGTCGAATCTGTTCCAGAAACTTCTCCAACGCGGGGGTCCGAGAGCGTGCACTGACAAGGCAATCTTGACACATGCACGCAAGACTGGTCGCCCCATAGGGAACCTGATCGAGATCAGACTGCAAAACGGACTTATCAAAACACCAGCAGATCCCCGTGCCGGCAGCCATCCCGCAGTCATTCAATTGCTTGCAGAGCGGACACCGAGAAGGATCAAGCGCCGAGTGGGGTGGTTTGTTCAAGGGGCCACCTGCCGGCGAACCTGTTGCGCGGCGTTCACCATATTAAGAAGCGCCGCCTCGACTTCCGGCCACCCTCTCGTTTTAAGTCCACAGTCCGGATTGACCCACAATTGAGCCGCCGGGAATACCTGACCGGCGCATGTCAACTGTTCCGCCATTTCCTGTTGTGTCGGCACACGCGGGGAATGAATATCGTACACTCCTGGGCCGATGTGGTTGGGATAATGAAACCGGGCGAAGTGGAGAAGCAGTTCCATTTTTGACCGCGATGTCTCGACAGACATCACGTCGGCATCCATCTCGGCGATTTCCCCGAGCATGTCGCCGAACTCAGAATAACACATATGGGTATGGATTTGAGTCTCATCCTGTACCCCGCTCGTCGCCAGCTTGAAAGCATCGACCGCCCAGCGCAAATAGGCCTTCCACTCGCAACGCCGAAGGGGCAATCCCTCGCGGATGGCCGGCTCATCCACCTGAATCATGGTGATGCCCGCCCGTTCTAAATCGATAACTTCATCACGGAGCGCGAGTGCGATTTGCAGACAGGTGTCTTTGCGCGGTTGGTCGTCCCTGACAAACGACCATTGAAGCATGGTGACCGGCCCCGTAAGGAGGCCTTTCATCGGTCGCCGTGTGAGGGTCTGCGCATACGTCGACCATTCGAGCGTCATAGGACCCGGCCGAGAGACATCCCCCACGATCCAGGCGGTTTGACGCAGCGCGACCCATAACTCTGGACCCATCCATTGTCTGAAAAGGCAAATCCCTCGAGTCGCTCACCGAAGTATTCCACCATATCGTTACGTTCGAATTCTCCATGCACCAGTACGTCAAGGCCGATGGCTTCCTGCTTTTCGATACATCGGTGCGTTTCCGCCTTGAGGAAGGTTCGATACGCCTCCTGCGTCAATCGCCCTGCCCGCCACGCGGCTCGAGCACCACGCACCGCGCTGGACTGCGGGAACGACCCGATGGTCGTGGTGGGAAACACCGGGAGATTGAAACGGGCTTGCTGCTTGGGGGCGCGTTCTGCAAATGGCACGCTCCGGCAAAACATCGCATCCGTCACCGCCTGCACGCGGCTGCGTACCGCCACATTCCGCGTTCGGGAAGACGCCCGCCGCGCGGAACGCGCCGCCCTCGCCCCTAGAAATGGTGCCTGTGCCGGCCGTGACGATTGCGCGGCGTCAGCAAGGGTACGAATTTCGTCCAGTTTTTGGGTCGCGAACGCCAGCCAACTCTTGAGCTCGTCATCCATCGTGTGTTCAGCGGTCAAATCAATCGGCACATGAAGGAACGAGCAGGACGAGCCAACGAACACACGTGCTTTTCCTACGGTTGCAACGGCCCGTCGAATCGTCGCGTGCGCCGCGTCGAGATCGGTGCGCCAGATATTCCGGCCATCGACAATCCCTGCCGACAAGCACATCGAGGCCGGAAGGGCCTCCAAGACGGGATGGAGTTGTTCGGGCGCACATACGAGATCGACATGCAGCCCATCACAACCAGATTCCACGGCAATCGGCAGATTGTCTGCAAGCGCGCCAAAATAGGTAGCTAAGAGAAGACGGGGTCTCTTCGGACAGTTGACCAAGTAGGTCAAGGCCTGTCGATAGGCCGCTTTGGTGTCGGCCTCAAGCTCCATCGTAAGACAAGGCTCATCAAGTTGCACCCATGCAATGTGTCGTGCCGCCAGTAAGCTTAGCAATGCTTCGTAGACCGGCAACAGATCTTTCAGGCGACTAAGCGTCGTGGAATGTGTCGGGGCCCCCGGTCCATATTTCGATAGCGCGAGAAAGGTGACCGGGCCAAGAATGACGGGACGGGGCTCGATGCCAAGCGATATCGCCTCCTCAATCTCGCCCAGCAGCCGAGATGCATTGAGAGTGAACGATTGGGTCGCCCCCAGTTCTGGAACAATGTAGTGATAATTGGTGTCGAACCACTTCGTCATTTCCAATGCGGCCACATCAATGCCTTCCTGGTGATTTTGATAGCCGCGGGCCATCGCGAAATAGCGCGTCAAGGAATCCGTAATGCGCCGGTACCGCTGAGGGACCGCCCCGACGGTGACGGCCATATCCAACATATGGTCGTACAGAGAAAAATCCCCGACCGGAATATGATCCATACCGGCAGCCTTCATCGTCGACCAATGCCGACGCCGTAATCGAGCGGCACTCCGTTGAAGATCGGCTCCCGTGCCCTGGTTCCCCCAAAACGATTCAAGCGCTTTTTTCAGTTCACGGTTGGCACCGATGCGGGGGTACCCCAAGCATGTCGCAAGTATGGACACTTCTAGCTCCTTTCAGGAATGGACTTACACGCACCAGTGATTGCGCGTGTCGAATCGAAGGGACTCCACGACATTAGCGTCGTCGCCGTCATTTAATGCGTCGCATAGGAATCGTATAGTAGGGATCCTTAGCCAAGGCCAAGAGGGAATGCTCCATCGGCTCCATCAAGGCGTCTCGGTTCTTCCGAAAGCTTAGTGTCGCCCCATCCTTCCTTTCTGAGTCATTCGAGACCGAAGGAAATCGGAACACGCAACTTGACCCGTGCGGCACCGAGTGCGCGATCCAGCTCAATCGGAGAGACGCGCGCAATCAAGTTCGCGGCTTCGCGATCCAGCGATCGGTTACCGGAGCTTTCAGCTACGTTCACATCGTCGATCCGGCCGTCGGCCCAGACGGTCACGACCATGACCACTCGGCCTTCCCATTCTTTATCAAACGCTTCATCCGAATAATGCTTGATACGATTGAGGCGCTCCCAGAGTAAGCGCTTCAACCAACCGTAATCCGGGCCGGCGCCTTTCCCCGAGGGAGAGGCTGAAGCCATATTGCGAACCGACCCTTCTTTCTCTCCCCCGGGCACGATTGACGTACCCATTTGCGTGGGTGGTGAAACCTCCGGAGCATGTGATGGAACTTCTACGGTACCCGGTACCGCCCGGGCCTCGTGCTTCCTGCTCTCACCATCGGTGTTAACACCTGGAGCAGAGGTCGAGTCGGCCCCACCAGTGGCAGGAGCCTGTGATGGACTTTCTACAGTGCCTGGTACGGTCTGCACCACATGCTTCTGCCTCTGAGAACCATCGGGGTTGACATCTGAATCAAGAATTGAGTTGGCCGCGTCCTGCACAGAGCGCGATCTCATTTCTGTATTCCTCGATGTCGTCTCGAGCTCCGTCGCCTGCTGAGTAATGACTTCAGAGACAATGGGAGTCACATCTGAAACAACCACCTCTGGCTGCTCATGTCTTAGTTCTTGTATGACCGCTTGGTCTCGCTCTGTTCTGATCAAGTCGCGCCGTTCAGAGCTGCTTGCATCAGGCTGTTGCTCAACTTCCCGGTTCACAAGCTTCGATTCCAAGATCTGTCTCACTATGGGTCTAATGGGTTCGACAGTATCCCGGGCCTGTGGGAGAGGGCGAGGGCGAGAAGCCTCTCGTGTGCGTACGATTGGCGGCGGAGAAGAGCGGTCAAGTCGCTCCCGGTTCAACGGCTTTTGCGAAGTGCTGCCCGACACAACCGTTTCGGCAGCTGCAGGGACAGGCTCGTCTCTTTCCACAACGATGAGGTCAAAACGAACTGGTTCTGTCGCCTCGATCACCAGATTAAGACCGAGGCCAAATACAACCGTAGTCACGATCACGCCATGCAGAATGACTGAAACAAGCCATCCCTGCCGCTCGAGGCGAGGTATCGTGACCATAGGGCCATTGAATTCGTTCACGAGAAGCCCTCTTCTAGACTTATAAGAGATCGAGGCTGACCCTCACACCTCCATAGATCGAGCGACCCGGTACGCCGAAATACAAGAGTTCTTCGTACCGTCTATCGAATAGATTGTCGACACGCAGGTAGGCTTGTACCTGCTTGAGAACGTCGTAGGTGGCCGACAGGTTCCACACATCGAAGGCTGGCATTGGCTGCGTGTTGAGTACGTCATTGAATCGCTGACCGACATATCGAAACTCAACATTCATGCGAAATGGATCGATCGGTTGATAGCTGATGATCGCCGAGTACTGATGGACGGGCCAACGCGGAAGACGGTCATTCTCCGGACCGGAGTAATTGCGTGTTAACGTGTGCGTATACTGGCCCTGGACATCCAGGCTTTTTGCCCAACGAAGATCCCGCAATAGATTGGCTTTTATGCCCAGTTCAACACCTTTTGCCGAGGTATTGCCGAAGTTCTGTGGGCAAAATCCGAACGTTGCCGGTGGGCAGCCAGCCGGATCAAAGATCGTGAGAATTTGATCTCGATACTTTGTCGCAAAATACGTCGCGGTCAACGTCACGCGTTTCTCGAAGAGGGTCTGATCAACTCCAACATCCCCGCCCTGACTCTTCTCGGGACGCAGGTTGGAATTACCGAAATTGGGGAAGAATAGTTCGTTGATGGTCGGAGCACGAAAGCCCGTCGCATAGCTTCCTCGAAGTTTGGTTCCAGTTTCTTTGTGTAGATAGCCAGCGGTCAATCGATAGGTCGTCGCACTCCCAAAGACGTTATAGTTATCCTGCCGAAGCCCCGCCGTACCGAAGACTCGGTCCCACAGATTCAGCTGAGCTTCAGTATATCCAGCGTTCGACGCGACTCGCTTGTCTGGAAAGGTATCGACACTGTTGCCGATTTGCTCTCGGAATTGGTAGCCGGCAACCACCGCCAGCGGCTTGGCAATCTGGAATGTATTTTGCCAATCGATACGATTGCTATAGGTGCGAATATCTGAAAAAAATTGAAATGGCACGCCGGTCTGGCCGGTAAAAATATCGCGGAAAAACGTTCCTGGTTGTGTAGTCAGATTCTCCGTGGCTCTAGCGGCTGTAATTTTGGTAGACCACCAATTGGTCAGAGGCTGAAAGAAGTTTCCTGAATAGACGAACTGATTGTCCCGGGTGCCGGCTCCCAGGACGTCAGCTGGGTTGTTGCCATTGAATCCGTCAAAATTGGTAAAACTATCCATCCATCGGACATCGAACTCCAACCGGCCTTTGGTAGGCAGGTTTAATCCCAACCGGCCGGACCCTTGCCAATTACGATAGCCATCTTGCTCCGAAGCTCCACGCCGATAATTGATGGCGGATACACTGTTGATATCCCAGTGAGACAGGGTAGCTGAGAAATCGAAGGGTCCCTTCTCCCCGCTGACTGTCCCACCTCCACGAAGCGAACTATAGGACCCGTATTCGATAAACCCCCCGGTTGTGAGGGGTCCTCGTCCACGTTTGGTCGTGATACTGATCACACCTCCCATTGCGTCGGAGCCATACTGCATGCTCTGGTTACCGCGTAAAATTTCTACCCGTTCAATATTGTCGGTTGTCAAGAAGGCAAAGTCGTACCCTCCAGCCGTGGCGCTATTCACAATCGCTCCATCGATCATGACCAAGACTTGTTCTGGATTGGAGCCGCGAACTCGGACCTGGGTTGAGGTACCTTGAGCTCCATTTGAAAACACCGCCATGCCAGTAGCGAGGCGAAGTGCTTCTGCCACGGTCTTGATATTGCGCCTCTGCATTTGTTCGCCTGTAATGACTTCTACTGCACTGGTGACATGACTCACTGGTTGCCTGGCCCTGATCGCACTGACAACGACCTCGTCTGTTTGCTCTAACTTCGCATCTTCGACGGCAACCTCCTCATTGCGTTCTTTAAAGACAGGCAGATGTGTGTCCAAGACTTCCGAGGAACTCGTGACGCCTCCCGTTTCAGAGGTTGATCCCTTTGATCCTTCTTGCTCTGGCGTCTCTTGGTTCCCTTCGACAACCGTAGATGGTTCAGAAACCTCCGCCGATCCTCGCTGGATATCTATACCAAACACGAATACCGCACACAGAAACACCACGGGACACCACGAAACGCTTGCTCCCATACGGACCTTGCCCATTGCAACCTCCCCTTTTTGCTCGAAGGGGGTGACCAATCCCTTGGGTGGGTCTCCTGACTTGCGGATCGTCGCTCTCTGCGCCTTCCCATCTCTTGTGAATCTCTAATTGTGATGGATACGGAAATACGACCCTCCATTCACGAATGTCGATTCACGTCTATGACAGTGGCATCAATGCAGAGTCGCTCCCCGCTCACAGTGGCGGCACCGTGATGGCTTCTCACCATCTTCCCCGGCGCCAAGGAATGTCTCCCACAACATCTGACGTACCCTGAACATCGAATGGGCGGATCGGGTACGGACCCCTCCCACAACGCTTGGAATACCGATAGTCCGGATAAGTGTTCCTTGACCCGGATCGAAGAAGCGATTGCTGTAAATCAACCCTAAGGTTTTTAAAAACTTATGCAGATGGGGTAAAAGAAGGACGCTGTTCTCAACGAGGAGAGTCGAGGGCGAGAGAAGATAGAACTGCTCAACGACAATGGGCACACAACCTCCGGGCAATTAAGCGACCCAGAGGATTGCTCCCGCATTCAGTCCTCACCCTTCCTTATCCCACGAAGGAAGTTGGTCTTTTCTCCGTGTAGATATTCTGGCTCCTGGATCATCCTACTGACCGCGTCTTCCCATTCGCATGTAGCGAACAGTGACATGACGTGCGGCGTTCGTACCCAGTTACAGCGGCGGGACCGCGAGGGAGTTGCACCCTCTTCCCTACCACGGGGATGCTATGTGGCCGGGACTGTAGAATACTGTAATGAGCGTTGTCAAGGTTCGTTTGCGTGCTGAGTGGCGCCTTATGCTCCTGTGGGTGTGTGCACAATTCAACGTTAGATCGCGATAGACTGAAAACACTGTATACCCGCATGGGTATTCATCGGCGTGAGTGTGACTGAAGACATCGGAAGACAGGCATTTCGAACCTGCCTAAGATGCGCCGAATTAAAGACTCGTCCGGTTCCAAGGTTGCAGGCCGCACCTCGCAAGAGGTGGCCGACCCTCCTCGTCCGAATACCTTTCTCTTCCAGATCCCATTCAGCCGTTGATCTCGCACGCCCGGAGCGAGAATCTTTTTTCTTGGGTGGTTGCCTACTGCCGAGAGTGGCGGGCCTACGTATTGGCGCAGGATGCCCAGGATAGGCCAGAATCATGGAAGCAGGGACAGCCCAAGGAGGGCCAACACCCATGAGATGGTATGTCTGCGACGAGTGCCACCAACAGTGGCCGAGCGACGAGTTGTCCGCCTTACAGGTCATTCAGCACGAAGATGAGACGGGGCACCACGTCTACATCGCGGCTCTCACGGCCGCTGTGGAGCCCGAGTAAACAGCCTCTACTCCTTCCTTGCCCGAACAAGCGCGATCTCGTCAGTGTTGGTACGCTAGCATCAGCATCACGCTCGATGTATACTCTCACCTCTATGCAAGGGATCACCGGCCTCACTTCCAATAACCTGGATGATGCTCCAAAAAACCATTGTGGGGAAACCGGTGCTCCGATGCTGAATCCGCAACCCAGGCACCCACCATTGAGGCATGCATCCGAGCGAATGACTGAACTAGCCGAAACATCGTAGCAATCCATCGAGCGGAGAGGTGCGAGAGTGGCCGAATCGGGCAGTCTCGAAAACTGCTGTCTGGGCAACTGGACCGTGGGTTCGAATCCCACCCTCTCCGCCATACACCAAAAGCCCTGCCGATCATCACATTGGGACAAGCAGCAGGTGCAGCAAATATTCTCACTTCCAGGAGGTGATCCATGCGATTGAAGCTCATTGTCGTGGTCAGTTTTTTGTTGGGAATATCAGTAGCGATGGTGGCGCTCAGAGGCGGTTCATTCTTGCCCAGTACGATTCCGGTGAATGCGGCCGATATGACGACACAGCAGGAAGACGAAACACCTTTCGGTCCGGATGACCTACTCAAAGAGGCGGAGGTGTATGATCAGCACGCTGACCAAATTGAGGCCGAAGTCATGCAGTACCATCGAACGGCGGCTTCGATAACTCCACACATGGACCCAAAGGGTATTCGGCGGGCGGGCTTGCTGACCGCGGCATCTTCGAAGGCCAAAGCTGTGGAAGAGCTGCGACAGCTTGCCGCGCACCATCGGACGGAGGCAAAGCGGATGTTGGCCATGCAGTCCGCATCGTAATGAAGGTTGCAGTCATGGGAGTTTTATGATGCGTGTGCCTGATGGGAGGACCGCAACGACCATTCAGTAATGGTTGTTTTTAAAAGACGGCTGGTACAATCAGCATCTTGATCTTGAATAGGCCGTTGATACTCAACGAAATAGGTTTATCTGGCGTGGGTATTCAGAGGACGTTTTGAATCTACTTTTGATGCCTAGATGGCAGACGGAGAGCCCTAACTTAGGGCATAATGGGTTCGATGAACACCATTCCATTAGGCTTATGCTCTTCCCTTCCAGCACCGTCGCATCCAACGGTACTTCTCGTTGATGACGATCCCGTGTTTTTAGAGGTCGTGCCGCCGATCCTCAAACACCGGCTGCCTCACGTTTCAGTAGAAACCTGCCCATCATCTCGTCTCGCAGCTCAGAAAGGGTCTGAAGGGCACTACGATGTCGCAGTTATTGATGTGACGATGCCGGAGCTAGACGGGCTCGAGGTATTGGCCCATATCCGCGAGAGGCGACCCTGCACATCAGTCATCTTTATTACCGGAAAAAAAGATAGAGACCTCGCGGAGCACGTGTTTAAAGAGGGCGCGTATGACTTCATTGGGAAACCGTTTGACTCACAAGAATTGATCTCGTCCGTGGACATGGCGGTGAGGATGCATCGGCTCCGACGCCGAGTGGACGAGCGGAAAGTCTACCTCAGCCAAGTGCGGGAAACATTGGAACGCCGCTGGACGAATGCCCCCTCCATCGCCACGGCCGCTGCCATCGATGAGTCCCGATCCTTAATGCGCGCGTCCCTTGAACGGATGGAGTCGGCTGCCAAGCAGACGGAGGCGGTGATTCAACGTGCAGAACGTTTGCTTCGTCGGCGGGAAGAGCAAGTGCATCGAATGGCACAGCAACGGTTGCAAGCAGTCTGACGAGTCACCGCACCAAGTAATCCTTCACGGTCGACTTCATCATATTCGGACAACCCTTCCATCATTGCGACCTACTTACTTACGTAGCTGAGCGTGCTAGTTTCATTCCACATCGGACGCATGTGCGCGGTGCTGAGCCGATTTGCCATGCGGCCCCAGATGACCTCGCCTCCCAGACTCGGCGCGATCACCTCCGGCCCCTTTCAATCACTCGTCAGCCCTAGAAGGACGACGGCACCATGTCGTTCCAAGCCTCCGTGTTGGTCGTAGACGACGATCCTACCACCTTGATTGCCCTACCAGATATGCTCAGGTCTCGGCTGCCAGATGTGAACTTCACCACATGTGACTCTGCACTTACCGGGTTGAAAGTTCTTCATGACGCCAATTATCACGTCTTGCTTGCCGACCTGCGCATGCCCGAGATGGACGGCCTGACGTTGCTTCGCGAGGTTCGTCACATACGTCAACACATGCCCGTGCTGATTATGTCGGGCGTCACCGAATGGGGCCTGGCGAAGCGCGTGATAGAAGCCGGCGCATTTGCGTACATCCAGAAGCCGATCGAGCGTGGGTATGTGGCGCAGGCTGTTCGATTAGCCCTCCAGTGCAGCCGAATGCAAGAACAGGTCAGGTTTGGGAAAAGGCGCTTGGCTCGGCTGTCGGAATTGCTCAAACGAGCGCACGCCCTCCCGTGTTTATCTCACCACATGCGTGATGCTGTGATACGAATGGAACAAGGACAACAACGCGGGAGCGTCTCCATTACCAAAATCGAACGAGTCATTTCTCGCGTCACGGAGGCTCTCGGCAAACAGAATGAAACACTGAGGTCGCTCGAAGAGGACGCCCATACACAGGCGAAGATCATGCTTCAGACGCTTGGTGAGTAGAATTCTTTAAAAACACATCGAAGTTTAGTCTTGCCCGCTCCAATTCCCGATTCATCCCGATGCTTTCGTGTCGGCTTTCCATGGTAATCAATGGTTATAACGGTTATTAGAAAGCGACGAGCAGATCAAGAAGAATACAATGATTACGAACGACTTGGCGGGTACGATTGGAAAGCAAGACGACGAATGTTTTCTTCAGCGGTAGCGAGTTCCTTGCGGGTCTGACGGGAAGCCTCGATAGTTTTCAGCATGAATGCATCAAGGGCAGCCAGGTGTCGATTTGTCTTCTTGCTCAGGCCTTGCAGACTGTGTTCACTTCTCATCTGTTCGTCGGGACTCTCAACATAAACGTCAGGGTTCCACTCACGTAATCGTTCAGACCACCGCATCCCGTCTTCAGCGGATTGAGCCAATCTCTCAATCAGCGTCAAATAATGCTCTCTAGCTCGGCTGATCGTCGCTTGTTGACGGTCAAACAGCGCGAGCAGCCGCGAGACATTTAAGGTATATCGGATGGTGCGCACCAAGCCCTCACGATCAATAGGCTTCGCGATGAATCCCGCCACGCCCTTCTCAAATGCCTTGGAAATGAATGCGTCGTCTACGTGACCGGAAATGAGGATCACAGGCGTCTTCGGGGTGAGTTGCTTGACCTTGCCCAACAGTTCCAGACCGTTCATACGTGGCATGTTCACATCACTGATGACCGTATCGTAGGGTGTGCCATGCAGGCGGGCGATGGCTTCGTCCGCCGTAGGGGAGAGATCCAGTTGGAAATGGCCGAATCGGTTGTGAAGAGTGCCGGAAAGCGCGTCCAGCAGAACTGGATCATCATCGACGAGCAAGAGACGGGAGGGAATAGTTCGACGTTGCGAAGCCTGCTCCATCATGCTTCTTCTTAGGGACATCGTCTCAGGAAATAGAGAAGAAGACCTCGAACTGAGTCGAATCTCTATTGACCGAAAGGCGACATCAGGAAATCTAGGCTACCGTCTCTAGATTCTCACTCTAGGAACACAGGGTGTCAACAAAGTATCTTGCATTCGTGAGGATTTATTTCAATACTTGAAGTGCGCTTTATCTAATGAACAAGCAAGTTGGAATAAAGAAGACACGATGCGAATGGGCTGAATCTCATGCACTCTTACTTTCATACCACGATCGCCAGTGGGGCGTGCCTGTTCACGATGACCGCCTGCTCTTTGAGATGTTGAATCTGGAAGGGGCGCAAGCCGGGCTGAGTTGGCTCACCGTCTTAAGGAAGCGTGAGAGTTATCGGCAGGCATTCGATCAATTTGATGCCAAGAAAATTGCCCGCTACACCCTGCAGAAACAATCCTCACTGCTCGATAACGACGGGATTATTCGCAATCGTCTCAAGATCAATGCGGTGGTTGAAAATGCAAAGGCGTTTCTGGAAGTTCGCCGAGCATTCGGAAGCTTCGATAAGTTTTTATGGCAGTTTGTGAATGGAAAGCCGCTCATTGGCCACGAGAAGACACGGGGGACGGCCATCAGCGTCGTCATGAGTAAGGAACTCAAAAAGCGTGGCTTCAGATTCGTCGGCCCGACGATTTGTTATGCCTTCATGCAGGCAGTGGGCATGGTGAATGATCATTCCTCGACGTGCTTTCGGGCAAAGAAGAATCGGTCCTGACGTGATTTGGATGGTCTTCATGTATGGAGGCTTCCGGCGGTGCGATTATGATACAGATCAATATCGTCAATGGAATTGATCCCGCTCCACCATGCTGAGATGAGATTCAAGACGACGGTGTGGCCTTACGAAAGACTATTACGACACCGGCGATATCTTTTTTGCGGTCCAAAATCGGCGCGCCGCTATCGGCGATGGCATGTTCTGTCCCATCCCGTGCTATAAGAACAGTATGGTTCGCCAAGCCGACTACCTTTCCCGTGGAGACAACCTTGAAGAAAGGACTGGACACCGGTTTTCGAGTCTCTTCATTGACGATCACAAACACCTTATCCAGCGGCGTGCCGGTTGCTTGCTCTTGCGTCCATCCCGTGAGAGATTCGGCGACAGGATTGATAAATTTCACATCGCCGGCTGCATCGGTCGCAATCACCGCATCTCCGATACTTTGCAATGTCGTCAGAAGCCACTGTTGTGTTTGCCGCAGTGAATCCTCTGAAGCTTTTCGCTCGGTCAGGTCTCGGGTGATCTTGACGAAACCCCGTAGAACGCCTTCATAGTACACGGGGGTGACCACCATATTGGCCCAAAACTGCGGACCTATTTTGCGAACACGCCAGCCTTCCTCCTCAAACCGCCCCTCCGCTTTGGCCCGTTCCAGCTCATACTGTGGTTTACCTGCGCGGATCGCATCCTCCGTGAAAAACATGGAGTAATGCCTCCCGATGACCTCGGCTTGCGAGTAACCTTTTAGCCGTTGGGCGCCCGGGTTCCAACTCGTGATACGGCCTTCAAGGTCGAGCATGTAGATGGCATAGTCTACAACCGCGTCCACCATGAGACGGAATTGATCCGACTCCCAACTAGGTTCGCTTGGAAGGCGGGCCGAAGTTTCTTTTTGGGTACGCGGTTTTTTACCGGCTGCCGTCTGTTTTTTGGTTTTAGGTTTTTTGCCTTTCGGCATGCCATCACTCCGTGACTTGAGCGGGTAACATAACAATTCATGACATGAAATGGTAGGAAAACGGCAAGGCAGGGTTTTGTCAGTAGGCAAAACTGCATTTACAAGCCTTTTTTACTTGCCTCATTCCCGATACGTACCTAGTATAGGGACCTTCATGAATCGCACATTTCTTCGTAACCGGACGTGGCTAGCTCTACTCATAGTTGGCCTTACCGCAACCATTTTCCTAATTGATGTATTGACGCCTGTCGGGGTACTGATCTCGATGTTGTTCGCGATTCCGATCTATCTCACTCGATTTTTGCCCGGCCTCTGGATGGTTCCCGCCTTTAGCACGGTGTGTACCGTGCTCAACCTATTACAGTTTTTTCTCGCTCCCCCTGGTGGGGTAGCCTGGATTGTGATCGTGAACCGTCTCTTGATCGTATGTCTGATTTGGGGAGTCGCATACCTGACGATGCAGATCAAGGTGCTGCATGGATTCATTCGGGTGTGCTCGGCTTGTAAAAAGATCGAAGATGAACAAGGCCGCTGGATGGCGTGGGAAGTCTATATCGGCCATCGGTCGGAAGCCGACTTTACTCACGGCATTTGCGAAGAATGCGCACAAAAACTCTATCCAGAGTCAATCACAGGGCGCTTGGGCAAATTGATCCCGAAATAAGCCGTCGTCCGTGCCCACGAAAATCGACCGGTATCATGAGAAGAGTGGGCTTACCGGAATCGTGTGAGCCTATCCATCACCAGGTTTCAAAATCGCCCACGATGTGAGTCCCGTGATAGGAATGCCATTGATGAAACGGCAAGATCAATTGCGAGTAGGTGAAGGGAATCTCATTTCTTTCCCCATCCACCGGCCCGTCAGACACTACGTCAAACCATTCTAGGGCTGTGGTCTCAAAAAACAGACTGTGCGAATTTTTTATCCGTGCATTCTGCCACTGAACCGTAAAGCCCCACGCATGTCGCCACCCTTCTTCCCTGACGGCAGTCACACGGGCAACAGTGCCTTTCACAGCCGGACCAATTCGCTTTCGAGTCCGAAGCGTCATTCCTACTATGATCTGACCGCGCCTCACCATGGTAACCAGTGGATACACCGACGAGGCGTCGGGGGTCAAGGCCCCTCGCCATGAGATTGGCATTGGTCATGACATTGACGACTGAATCAAAACTATCAAATCCCCGCGTACCATTCATACCCCTGATCTTCCCAATACCCCCCTTTTCCTCCACCAATAGACGTGAAACTTTCGACCACTTCGATGCGCATGACATACTTTGCGTGCTTGTACCCGAGTTGCCGTTCGACGCGGAGACGGATCGGCGCTCCGTGAGCGGTGGGTAACGCCTGGTCGTTCATCTCATAGGCCAAGATGGTTTGGGGATGGAAGGCATCGTCGAAATCCAGACTCTCGTAATAAAGGGTGCCGTCCTCGTCGGGGTCGGCGCAATGGAAGACGACGTACCGCGCTGATGGCAACGGTTGGACGCGTTCCAAAATCTGACCGAGCGGCGCGCCCTTCCATTTGCCGATCGCGCTCCATCCCTCCACGCAATCGTGGCGCGTGATCTGCGTTCGTGAGGGCAAGTCGCGCAGTTCGACCAATGAGAAGGTCATCGGCTGCTGCACGACACCACCGACCTCCAATTTCCAGTCTGCAAACCCATTATTCGCCATGCGCTGATAGTCCGGATTCTCCGGATCGCGATTGCCGTTGGGAGGAAATACCGGGGACAGATCCGCTTCAATAAATTCCTTCGCCATGGCTTTCTTGGGGCTGATGAGGCGCTGAGCACGCTGTGTGACGATTTCCGTCTTGCCAAGCAGTCTCGTGAACCATTCGCTACGGGACAGATTATCGCAGCCCGTCAGGAACAGCAGACCTGCCGCCTGAGCCATGCCAACCAGCAATCGACGACGGCCTATTCCCTGACCACTATGGTTTCTCATTTTCTCTCTCGTGATCATTGGCAATTCTGAACCAGCCGGTAATCATCGAACCGATATTATTTCGCAAGCCCGTCGTCGCGACCATGAACAGATGTGTGGCAACAAACCCAATGAATGCAAAGCACGCGAGAAAGTGAATCGTCCTCGCCGACTGTCGTCCGCCCAACAGCCCGAGCAATCCTGGTAATGCGGCATCGACGGCCGGTGACATGGTGAGTCCCGTCAGCACGATGAGCGGCGCCGCCCCGAAGATCACGCCCGTATAGGCAAGCTTCTGCAGCACGTTATAGCGCTTCGCTTCTTCTCCTCCTGCGTGACGGAACCGCAAGTGGTTCACGAGATCGCGGCCGATGCGGCGCAAATCTTGTAGCTTGGGAAAGAGGTCGCGCCAGAAATGCCGGCCAGCCAGCGAGTACAGCGTGAAGAAGACGCCGTTCAAGACAAAGACCCATGCAAAGAACAAATGCCATTGCCGTCCCATCGCAAGCCATTTGCCGCTGGGAATCGTCGCCCATGACGGAAATCCTCTAACGGACCCCGACGAGAAGCCCAACACGCCCGTCGTGTCTAACGAATGTCCCATAATTGTAGTCACGCCTTTGAATTCGCCGGATTCTGTCTTCACCGCCTTAATCGACAAAAGCGGCCGATCGCGGTCCGATCGTTCCCCCCAGTAGAGCGCTTGATGGGCATTGAAAATTTGCAAGCCGCTCATGACGAGAATGGGCAGACAGATGGCATTCACCCAGTGGCCGATACGGACAGGCAGCCGATGGCGATAGATTGTTTCAACTACCGGGGAAGGAGGCGATGCTTCAGCGCCGGGCGCCACTATGTTTTCGAGATCGCCTGATGGTATCTCGGCCGGGGGACGGGTCAGGGAAACCGCGTCGATGCCTGCGATGGGCTCCGCATTATTCTCAGGGAGTGGTGGGTCGATTGCGCGCTCATCCATGAGGTGCTTGTCTTTCGATCGCTCTAGAGTCAAACACAATGGCCCGCCGGCTTATCACCGGCGGGCCATCGAGACCAGTTAGAGATTATTGCGGGCCGTCATGCTTACTTGCCCTTCATCTTCCCCATGTCGTCCTTCTTCTCTACCTCGCCTTTCATTTTGTCGCTGTCCCCCTTCATCTCCTTCTTCATGTCGCCCTGCATTTTATCCTTGTCATGCTTCATGTCGCCCATGTCGTCGTGGGTCTTTCTCATATCACCCTTCATCCCTTCTTTCCCCTTGCCCATGTCATCGGCAAATGAGACGGCGCTAACCCCTAGCAGACACAGCACTGCAACGACGGCCACCATAATTGTCTTCATCGAGTCCCCCCTCATGAATATGTATACAGACGAAGTCTGTACGGCTCTACCCTGCTCGCAATTTGTAACCAAGTCAATTGCTCACGTCTGTTCCTCATGTGAACACTACAGTGGAGCTCGTCCGTGATTTGAACGCATTGCGAGAGAAACACCTATCGTAGAAAATCGACAGGGCAAAGATCGCACGTCATGAGATACAAGACATAGGGAGATGCAATGACAGTAGTCACAAAGGACCCCTTACCGCCTGACGTCTTACAGAAGATGAATGCGTATTGGCGAGCAGCCAATTATCTATCGGTCGGACAAATCTTTCTGCTCGATAATCCCCTTTTGAAACACACGCTGGCCCTAGAACACATCAAACCTCGGCTGCTGGGACACTGGGGAACGACCTCGGGCTTGAACTTTATCTACGTTCATCTGACACTGCCCGGCGACGATCACCTCGCTCCCGATGGGCGGGCGATATTTTAAGTGAAAGTATTCCTGGCGCGCCGATCGCGTCACTCACCTATCTTTTGACGTCACACATCTGGCGGCAGGACCACAACGGTTTTTCGCATCAAGGCCCCGGCTTTATCGATCATGTCGTCAATAAGAAGGCGGAAGTGATTCGGGTCTACCTCCTTCTCGCTACATCATCAAACCTTCTTCCGTAAGTGCGTAGCGAAGCTTAGCGACTGAGAAATGGCCATTCACGACTAAGTCCGACCACGGTCAACAAAAAAGTCTCATCCCGACTGCGATGGCATCATTCGCTCGGCTCATGACGGGCAATCTCCCGCTCCGCCTCCACCCAATCGTCCAGAGGCCCGCGGGAAATGCGTTCCAAATAAATTTGATAGGCACGATGGGCAATACGATCGGACACGGGAACGTCCGTTGAATCTGCGGGATTGCTGGAAGGCTGACTGGACGGCTTCCGCCGAATGACAGGTTCCTTCCGTGATTTTTCCACGGGCTTCGGTTTTTTTGTTTCGCTCTCGCTTGATGGTTGTTTCTTCATACTTCCCTCTATGATTCCATGTTCGTTTAGACTGGCAACGTGATGCATTCACAAATCAATATCAGGTCCCTAAATAACCACGCACTCAGCGAACAACGCAACTAAGAAGTCGGACCAGGGCTTATCCCAGCATCTTCCTCCTGCGAGATGTATAGGCTGGTACGCCACTACTATCCGTCTGAGGACGAAAGCTGCAGACCGTTCTGCTAGAATGCGGCGTTCTTCAACGCGACCGCGAATTGCCGTCTCGATAAAACGACCTCATACAGCTTCATACTGTGGGCTCGTCGGCGGTTCGTCGGTGATGGTAGGTCTCTCCACATCAGGGGAACGTATGGACACACGACACCCGGTAGATGATCCGGAATTTCTGCGGCGGCTGCACGAGCGGCCACACAAAGGCCTTGAAGAATGGCTCGACGCCCCCGCACACGTGCACCATGTGGCTCATCGGATGAGCAATCCGCCCGAGGAGCGTCGCAAGAGTCGAGAGCAGTTTGCTCACATTCTGCAGAGCCTGACCATTTCGCCTGATGAGTTAGTCCTGCACGACACATTCGGCTATGGAGTGAAAACGGCGGAAAACGGTGATCGACTGATTCTTGTCTGGCAAGCGCACACGGAATATTACAGCTATCAGGTCTGGCACATTCCGTCAGAGAAGACGGCCCCACTGTCGTTTGGTCCGCTGGCCTTTCCTCAGTACGTCTTTCCTCTCTCGCCACTGGGGCTCCGGGTGAATGCACTCGACATTCTGGTCGTCCGCGCCCCCCAATCCTCCGTCGAGGATGTCCGTCGCCTGATGCCGGGAACGGCGATCTATGGAAGTCGAGTCTTTGGTGAAGAGATGGCGGTCACCACTAGCTTTACGCCCGATGAACACGGGCGGGAGCGCTATTTCATCACCGCGCCTTCCCCCACCCCGATGCTTCATGTGAAGCAGCTCGTCGAGACCATCGTGAAAATCGAAACCTATTACCATCTCATCTTGATGCAGAAGCCGATGTTCTCTTCGGCGGTGGATCAGGTCTACCGGTTCGAACAACTACATCTGAAACAGCGGGAAATCATCACATCCCAATTGGCCGCCGCCGGATCCACCCTCTTGCAGCATTGGCTCAATGCGCTGACGGAAGATGTGATGAAGGTCAACCGCCTGGCGGGCCTGCTCCAATTCGAACTGTCGGCGGCGGTTCCCTACGACAAGATCGTGCACGCGTCGATCCATTCGATTCAGGAGGACCATCTGCCGCCGTATCGTCCCCTGTCCGATTATTTAGTCACCGGCGTGACGGGTGTCGCCGAAGGCTATCAGCAATTACTGAGGAGGATCGAAACCTTAAAAAGTGGATTCGAAGGTATCATTGGAATCATTCGTACACGCATCAATTTGCTGGTCGAAGGACAGAATCTGAGATTGCTGTCGAGCGTGGATCAGACGACCAAAAGCCAAGCCGTTCTGCAACACACCGTCGAAGGCCTTTCGATCATCGTCATCTCCTATTACCTGAGCGGATTGGGCGGGTACATTTTCAAAGGTCTGCACGAAATGGGATGGCTCCATCAGCCGGCCGTCGCCACGGCGCTCTTCGTTCCGGTTGCCGTGGGGCTCTCGTTTGCGCTCATGGCGTTAAGCCGAAAATTGATCCACAAGCGCCTGATCCAAAAACGCCATACCGACTCATGACCTCTGGGCCTTTACCGCACAGGTCTCTGTCGACGGCTCGTCTTTTATTCAGTCCTGCGTTATTTGTCTCGGTAAAAACGTCGGGGAACTCTAGAAGTTCGACGGCATTAAACGGTAGCCGACAACAGGATATGAATCACGCAAAGCTTTTCAGGCGATCTCGTTGGTCGACAAGAACAAGAATCTGTCAAGGTTGTAGGTGCCATACTCATGAGGTCAGTGTTCAATTTTCAGGATACGACGCAAAATGAGACGGCGGGCACTGTACTAGATCCTGAATCCGGTTCTTGAGCATGACAAACACGCGATCAAACGCCATCGCTTTTTCGGCCTCCGATCCCTGTGCTTTCGCCGGATCGGGCGTACTCCAATGCAGTTTGTTTGGCTGACCGGGAAAAAGAGGGCAGCTTTCGCCCGCGGCCTGATCGCATACCGTAATCACCAAATCAAACGGCTGATCCGCAAACTCATTCCATGACTTGCTACGCGGCTGACCAGGATGAACTCCATGTCGCTGCAACGTCTGGATCGATTGTGGGTGAATCGATCCCGTTGGGTGGCTTCCCGCGCTCCATGCCAGATATCGCCCCCGACCGAGATGATTAATCAGAGCCTCCGCCATGACCGAACGACAGGAATTTCCCGTGCACAGCACTAACACTTTGATTGGATCAGCTCCCATTAATCGCAGCATCCAGCCGTCTTTTCGGAAGGTTCACAGCAATTAGTCGCACCCATCGTTTGTGGCGTGCAGCAAGCACTCTCAGCCTGATCAGTTTGGCTAGAGAAGAGCTCAGCGTCCTCCATCGTTCGATAGGCTTCCCATGCAATACCGGTCGGGTCTTGGATCCAAGATTTGTCCGACACCGCATAACAACAGACGGTTTCGCCTTCATTGACCACCGGCAGGTCACCTGCCGTAAGGCGTCCGCGCAGTTCAGCCAGTTCCTCTTCTTCCTCGACTTGAATGCCCAAGTGATCGATGCCTTTGGTCTTCCCACGCGTGGAGATGGCGAAGTTCACCCGGGGATCTTCCAGCAACCATTTGGCGTAATCCGATTTTCTTTTCACAGGATCAACGCCAAACAGCGTGTTGTAAAATCGAATGGACTCTTCAAGTTTATCCACACTCACATGGATATGTAGGCGTTTCATGATAGTGCCTCCTTAAATTCTAAGTAATTAAAATGTTCCCAACTAAGATAGGCAGGCGCGGCGAAAGGGTTGCTTTACGTTTGCCGAATGATCCGCTGCGCTCGAAGCCCACCCTGGCCGGACGGCGATGTTTCGGCAGGCGCCATGGGAAACCAGTGCCGCGTTCTATTACACGCAGCACACACCGACAGCATCACAGGGACTTCCACGAGAACTCCCACGACCGTAGCGAGCGCGGCTCCTGACTCGGGTCCAAAGAGTGCGATCGCCGTCGCAACCGCTAGCTCGAAAAAGTTGCTGGCTCCAATCAATGCCCCTGGTGCCGCGATGGGATAAGGCACGCGCAGCCAGTGCATCGCCCCATAGGCCACCCCCGCATTCAAATAGACTTGAATGAGAATTGGAATGGCAATTAACACGACGTGCCACGCTTTGCCTAGAATGTTTTCGGCCTGAAAGGCAAAGATGAGGACGAGGGTCGACAGCAGCGCGAGAATGGTGATCGGTCCCAGTCGTGGCAGAAAACTGTCCTCAAACCAACGACGTCCCAACCGTTGGATCAGCATGTAGCGAAGGAGCATGCCTACGGCCAGCGGGATCACGATGAACGCGAGGACGGAATAGAATAGGACGGCGTAAGGAATCTGCAATGAAGACGCGCCTTGCACCAGCAGACCGACGATCGGGGCAAACAAGACCAACATGATCAGATCGTTCACGGAGACCTGCACCAAGGTATACCCAGGATCGCCATCCGTCAGGTAACTCCAGACAAAGACCATGGCCGTGCACGGGGCCGCCGCTAGAATGATGCACCCCGCAATGTATTGATCGGCTTCCGTAGGACTCATCCAGGCCGAGAAGACGATCCGAAAAAAGAACCAGGCTAAGAGGGCCATGGAAAACGGCTTCACCAGCCAATTCACCACAAGCGTCACAAGGAGGCCCTTTGGGCTGTCCCCGACTCGTCGTATCGAGGCGAAGTCCACTTTCATCATCATGGGGATGATCATCAGCCAAATGAGCAACGCAATCGGAAGATTAATGTGACTGCTGGTCCCGAATTCCAGGCTGCGGAGACTCTGAACGAGCTGTGGCGTCAATTGCCCGAGAAGGACGCCGAAGACCATACAGAGTCCGACCCATACGCTCAGGTAGCGTTCAAACACTCCGAGTCGCTTTCGCTGTGCTGGGACAGGCATCATGTCTCTTGTGCGTTCCATATCAACTCCTTTAACGAATGAATCGATGTTACTCGCCGCCCATGCCCTTGCGTGCCCGGATAAAGGCACTCATGAAGCGGTCTTGGATGCGCGGCGCCACGGCGTCTACATCAAGCCCAGCGCCGCTTAAAAAGCCTCGGGCATCCTCAAGGCTGTACACACGGGTGGGCACGATTTCGATGGCGTCAAATCCAGCTTTCGCCAGGAAGGCGCGATAGTCGCTTTCTTCGAGCGCTCCGGCGACGCAGCCGGCCCACAGCTCGAGGTTCTTTCGAATTTGGGCTGGCACGCTGCCTCGAACGACAATATCCGAGATCGCGAGACGACCTCCGGGCTTGAGGACACGATACGCCTCGGCGAAGACTCGGTCTTTTTCAGGTGAGAGATTAATGACGCAATTCGAAATAATCAGATCAACAGTGGCATCGGCCAACGGGATGGCCTCGATCTCCCCTTTGAGAAATTCGACGTTGTGTATCTTTGCCTTAGCTTGATTCTCATGCGCCACCGATAACATCTCGTCCGTCATGTCGAGCCCGTAGACTTTGCCGGTTGGGCCCACACGACGGGCTGACAACAGGACATCGATGCCTCCACCGGAGCCGAGATCAAGCACCGTCTCGCCGGGATGGATGTCGGCCAATGCGGTTGGATTGCCACACCCCAATGAAGCGGCGATCGCGGCTTGTGGTAGGTTTGCCGTCTGACTTGGATGATATAAATCGCCGGTGATGGGATCGATGGTGATTGTGCAAACGGTGCTACAGCACGAACTTCCTCCCTGCTTGGCTTGTCGTGCCGCCTGCCCGTACTCACCTCGCACGATGGCCTTCAGTTCCTCGGGCGTATTCATAACGCACCTCCATTCAATCAAGATTTCTTGATACGTAGAAGCCAAAAAAAATCAGCAACAGCGAGAAGGCGACGATTGCTTGGCTGGTCGTTCCCGCAAGGTTTGCGCGACACCCTCAATCGCACGTACGCCATCTTCATTGAGGGAATAGTAGATCCAGCGACCTTCAGGACGGTCACGAATCAGACGCGCCTCCTTAAGTACTTTGAGATGAAAGGAGAGACGTGACTGCGCTGCGCCGAGCGCTTCCATCAAATCACAGACACATTGCTCTCCAGTTCGCAGCCGCTCCAGAATTTCCAACCGCGTCTCGTCAGAAAGCGCATGGAAGAGACGAGCCGTCTCCGTGCGGGCTATATCATCACGTACTGCCATCGCCAACTCTATATATCAATATTTATTGATAAGTCAAGAGGACGACGTAGGGTTTGAAAGCGAGAGTTTGGTGAGTGTCTTGAACGTGCATTGGCCATTTTTCCGACATCACTGACCTTGAACTCACATTCCTTTCCCTTTCTTCTGCGTTTCCCTTATGGACTTCTTGAGAGAGCACTTTTCCCTCCTTGACTCACTTCTCCTCCTATGTAACCATTGGATACATCACTTGTGACTTAGCCAATGGATCGCCACATTGCCTTTTTCCAAATTCCGTCGTTCGAGATTGCGCTCGTGCGCCGCCACGAGAGCGCCTTGCGGAGTCGGCCCATCGCCATCGGCACGCTGCCGAGTGCGCGGGCCTGTCTGCGAGAAGTCTCGCAGGAAGCCTCTGAAGACGGCGTACGGACCGGCATGTCGGTGGAGCTGGCCCGTCGATTATGTCCTCGCATGCAGATCTTTCCCCCCAATCCCATCCAAGCCGCCGCGGTTCATCAGCGTCTTCAGCACATCATGGCCGAATACGCGCCCGTGTGGGAACCGGTAGGTCCCGGCCACGTCTTTTTAGATTTAACCGGCACGCAGCGGCTCTTCGGTCCTGCGGTCGATACCGCGATGAGGATTGAACGCGAGGTAATCCGACGCGAGCGTTTAACCGGCGTGCTGGGTGTGGGGACCAATAAATTAGTGTCCCGCGTCGCCACGACCCTCGTGCAACCGCCTCAACTTTGCGAAGTGCGTCCCGGCCTTGAACCCACCTTCATGTCCCCTTTTTCAATTTTTTCACTTCATAATATAAACAGTATCTTGCATAATATATATCTATCAATACTTGAAGATTTAAATCTTCGGACGCTCGGTCAGATTGCCGAAACACCCCTTCCGTATCTCCAGCTCGTGCTTGGCCCTTCTGCCGCCACATTGCATGGATGGGCGCGTGGCATCGACCCTTCGCCGGTGCTGCCGACGGTCCAGCAACCGTGTTTGGAGCAATCGATTTCTGTCTCGCCGGATGAGATCGACGATGAACGGTTGCTCGGTGTCTTATATCGACTCCTTGAACAGCTATGCCGAACGCTACGTCGCCAACATCGCGTATGCCGGCGCCTGCGCCTGACGGTTCGGCACAGCGATCACGTGGAGGCCTCCAGGCATCAGCCGCTCGATCCCGGCACGTGGTGGGAGTCGGAGATCTTCCCCCATCTTCGCACCCTATTCTTTCGTTGCTTTCGACGGCGGGTCCGTCTACAGACCATGACGGTTCGGCTCGACCACTTTGAATCACCGGCAGATCCGTGGGGGCCACAATTGCTGCTCTTCGATGCCGAACGATCGCGTGCACTGGCGCAGTGCGCGCGCGCCGAACGCCTGACGCTCGCGCTCGATCGCGTGCGGGATCGATTCGGGGCGCGCGCCATTCAACGAGGACGCACTCTTTCATTAAAGGAAGAATAATGCCCCCCTTTGTCCACCTCCATATCCAATCGGACTACTCGCCGATGGAGGGCGTGTCTTCTGTCGATGCCCTGTGCCAAGCCGTCAAAGCGCAAGGTGCGACGACCATGGCCTTGACGGATACGAACGGCCTGTACGGAGCCATTCGCTTTCTGCAAGCCGCGCGCGACGTGGGGATCAAGCCGATCTTGGGAGCCGACGTAGTGTTTTATTACACTCCCCCGTCCCAAGCGTCATCTCACCCTCCCGCCCCGAGCCTGCCAAGACAGGCTCTTGTCCCATCGGACGCGCTCCTTCCCGAGCATCACCGAGCCGTCCTGCTCGCGAAAACGCCCGACGGTTATGGAAATCTCTGCCGTTTGCTTTCGGACCGGCATCGCGATCGTGCCTTCAATTTGATCGATGCCGTAAGCCGGTACCGCCGGGGGCTCATCTGCATCACCGACGACGAACAGGCGCTCACGGCGTGGGCGCACGAGTCGGCAGAAGATCTCTACGTCGAATTGACGCCCGGCCCGACGATGTCAGCCGCGCTTGCCTTTAGCCGACGGACCGGTCTTCCGCCGGTCGCGACGACCCGCGCGCGCTTTCTGCACCCCGCCGGCTTTACCGTGCATCGCCTGCTCCGAGCCATCGCTCTCAACACGACGCTGTCTCGCCTCTCGCCGAGCGTCTGTTGTACGCCTACGCATTGGCTCATGCCGGCGGCGCTGATGGAACAATATTTTCCGCACGTCCCTGCCGCCTTGGAGAATACGGGCCGCATTGCCGCTGCATGTCATACCGACTGGCGCTTTGGCGAGACCATTTTCCCGACTTTTCGGCGACTCTCCGATGGAGAGAGCTTCGATCTCCTCAAAGACAAAACCTACGGGGGTGCGCTCACGCGTTACGGGACGCTGTCATTAGACATTCGCGAACGAATTGAGCACGAACTCACGCTCATTCGCGACAAAGGCTTTGCGCATTATTTTTTGATCGTCGAGGAAATTGTCCGACAGGCGCCGCGCACGTGCGGGCGAGGCTCGGTCGCTGCATCCATCGTGTCGTACTGTCTGGGCATCACCCATATCGATCCCATGAAACATCACTTATTTTTTGAACGCTTTTTAAATCGCGGCCGGAAAGATCCTCCGGACATCGACATCGATTTCCCATGGGACGAACGAGACAAGATTCTTGAGTGGGTGTTCAAGACGTATGGCGGGGAGCAAGCCGCCATGGTGGCGAATCAAAACACCTTGGGTCTTCGCGCCTCGATCCGCGAAGTCGCGAAAGTCTACGGCATGCCCGCCGAAGAAATCGGCCGGACCTCGAATTTGGTGATGCGTCGCAAGGACTTTTTGTGGTTCGATCAAATGCCGTCCGCGACCACATGGGCCACCACACTCTGCAAAGACCTGCAACTCAAGGTCCCCTGGCCGGACATCCTGCAGGCCGCCGTCCTGGTTCAAAATCATTTTCGTCACCTCTCACTCCATTGTGGAGGCATCGTCATTGTGCCTCACGAGATCCGGCAGTACGTACCCGTCGAGACCGCGGCGAAAGGGGTGCCGGTGATCCAATGGGAAAAAGATCAAACGGAAGAGGCCGGATTAGTGAAGATCGATCTCTTAGGCAATCGATCCCTGGCGGTGATCCGGGACGCGCTGAAGGCAATCGAACGGAACACCGGCCGGAAGATCGACTATGCCGCGTGGGACCCGATCGACGATCCGGCGACGCAGGCGCTGATCCGCCGCGGCGATACGATGGGGTGTTTCTATATCGAATCGCCCGCCACGCGATTGCTGTTGAAAAAACTTTGGAGCGGCATGCCCGCCGATCGTCTTCCCTATGCGGATGCCTTCGAATACCTCGTGATGGTCTCGTCCCTGGTTCGGCCCGCGGCCAATCCGTTTATCGAAGAGTTTATCCGGCGGGCGCAAGGCGAACCGTATGAACCGTGGCATCCTCTTTTGAAAACGATTTTGGAAGAGACGCACGGCATCATGGTCTATCAAGAAGATGTCACCAAGGTCGCGATGGCGTTAGCCGGCTTTTCCGTGGACGATGCCGATCAACTTCGGAAGGTCATCAGCAAGAAGCATAAGGAAAAACAGCTTCGCGATTATTACAGCCAATTTTGTGAAGGCGCTGCACGCAATGGCGCCAGCGCTCAGACGATTGCCGTGATCTGGAAGATGATCATGAGCTTCGCCGGTTACAGTTTCTGTAAACCGCACTCCGCCAGCTATGCGCAGGTGTCGTTTAAATGCGCCTATCTGCGCGTCCACTATCCGGCTGAGTTTCTTGCCGCGGTCATTAGCAATCAAGGCGGATTTTATTCGACCTTTGCCTATATCTCAGAAGCGCGTCGCATGGGTCTGACCGTGCTGCCGCCGGATGTGAACCTCAGCGACTGGACCTACACCGGCTCGGGACACACGATTCGCATGGGGTTCATGCAAGTCAAGACGATTCCCGACACAGTGGGTAAACGCCTCGTCACCGAACGGACCGACCATGGTCCCTTTCGATCTTTTCAAGATTTTCTCGCACGCGTTAAGCCTGAGGCGGCGCAAGCCCGAGCGCTCATCAAAGCCGGTTGTTGCGATACGATCGCAGGCGAACTCACCCGCCCCGCCCTCCTCTGGCGCGTTCTTGCCGGGAAGAAAGCGGTCTCCGGCCTTCCGATTCCCGAGGATTATGACGCGAATCAAAAGATCGCGCACGAAGCCGAGTCATTCGGATTCGTCGTGAGCCGCCACCCACTCCGTCTGTATCATACGCAGCTTGCACACCTGCGGCCCGTCTTCGGTGTAGACATGGCCGCGCATGTCGGGCGGCATATCACGATGATCGGGTGGCTCATCACGGAAAAGTTCGCCGAGACTAAAGACGGTCTGCCGATGGAATTTGCCACGTTCGAAGATGAAACGGCGCTCTACGATGCCACGCTTTTTCCGGACATCTATCGCCGCTGCTGCCATCTCCTGAATTCGCACCAGCCCTATGTGCTGCGAGGATTGGTAGAAAGCAGCTTCGGCATCGTGACCCTGACGGTCACAGACCTACAGGCTGTCCACAAACCGCCGGATACGACGCTACACTATCCAATGGGCACATGGCAGGAGAAGGGCGTGGTATCGTGAGCCATGCCGACACGATCGCCCGAGCGTTCCGCCGCGCAATTTATTCCCGCGAAACCCACCCTTCGCAAATTACGCGAGGCGGCCGAACACTGCACGGGGTGCGATCTGTATCGGAAGGCGACGCAGACCGTGTTTGGGGAAGGCGTCGCTCACGCAAAGATACTCTTCGTCGGGGAACAGCCCGGCGATCAAGAAGATCTCCAAGGCCATCCCTTTGTGGGACCGGCGGGGCGAATACTGGACAAAGCCTTGGTAGAAGCCGACATCGCTCGCCATGAGGTCTATGTGACCAATGCGGTCAAGCACTTTAAATGGGAGCCGCAAGGCAAGCGCCGCAAACACAAACGCCCGTCGGCCGGCGAGATCGCCGCCTGCCGCCCGTGGCTCGAATCGGAGCTGCACGCGATCCGCCCGCGCATCCTCGTCTGTCTTGGCGCGACCGCCGCGCAATCGGTGTTCGGTAAGATGGTTCGCATTCAAGACGTCCGAGGCCGCTTAGCGGAAACGCCGTGGGCGCCCGCAACTTTTGTGACCATCCATCCATCCTCGATCTTGCGCCAGATCGATCACGCGCAACAGGAAATGGACTATCAGCGTTTTGTGGACGACCTGCGTCAGGTTCGCCGCAAGCTCACTCAATTGGACACTCCTAGGGAATCGACCCGTGTCTCCTGAACCATCGCCGGCCTTCACGAGTGCACACACGTGCCTGTTGATCATCGACATGATCAACGAGTTTTCCTTTGAGGATGCAGACAAGATGTTTCCGGCTATCCTCACGACAGCGGAACGCATTGCGGAGCTCAAGCGTCGCGTCAAGACAGCCGGATTCCCGGTCATCTACGTCAACGATAATTTCGGACAATGGCGATCGGACTTTCAAAAACTGGTGGCGCGCTGCCTGGAAGAGCCCTGTCGCGGCAAGGAGATTACCAAACAGTTGCATCCGGATGAAGACGACTATTTCGTCTTGAAGCCCAAGCACTCTGCGTTTTACGCGACACCGCTGGAACTGCTTCTCGGTGTCCTGAACACACGGCGTCTCATCTTAACCGGCATCGCCGGCAACAGCTGCATTCTGTATACCGCCGCCGACGCCTATATGCGGGACTTTGAACTCTGCGTTCCTACCGATTGCATCCTCTCCAATAGTCCGCGCGCAAATGCCGAAGCCTTGGACCATATGGCGACCATGCTCAAGGCGGACATCCGCCCGTCGCCAAAGCTGGACCTCCCGTCACGCGTTCGCGAAACGAATCCTACTCGTTGAAGTTCCGGATCAATCGAATATAGAAGGCGATGATATCGCCATAGTTGTCGATCGCCAGCCGCTCGTTTACGCCATGGATGCGCGCGATATCTTGAGCAGTGACGCGGATGGGGAGGAAGCGAAAAATCTGGTCGCTGAGCGGCTGATAATGGCGGGAATCCGTCGCGCCCAACACTAATCCCGGCGCGACAATCGCGTCTGGAAATTGTTGAGTGATCGTACGTTGCAACAGGGTAAAGGTCGACGATCCAGTCGGCGAGACGGTAGACGGATCGCTTCGGATGTCGGAGAGCGGCCTGGTTGTGACCCGTGAATCGTTGATGACGCGTGTGACGTGGGCGGTTGTCTCATCGACGGTGTCCGAAGGATGCACACGTACGTTGACCACGGCTCGGGCCTTGCCCGGCAATACATTCTCCTTCAAGCTTCCTTCCAGCATGGTGGGCGCAAACGTGGTGCGGATCAGGGCGCGCGTGGAGGGGCCACGGTCGAGGAGATACCTCAGGACGGGATCGAATAGCCAGAGATTGGCCAATGCTACACGCGGTCCCATCGGCATCTCTGGACCGAGAAATTGAAACAAGGCGCCCACGGGGCCATCGGTGTGCGCGGGCATGGGATGGGATTCCAGCGCATGGATCGCTGACGCCAAGATACCGACGCTCGTGTCGTGGGGCGGCATCGACGAATGGCCCCCTTCCCCTTCGGCAATCAATTCAAGACTGAGATAGCCTTTTTCAGCGACACCGATCGAGGCAACGGGACGCGACATCCCCGGCACGATGCCTTGAAGAATGGCCATTCCCTCATCGAGCACCAAGGAGGGACGCACGCCGCGTTGCGCCAGCCGTGCGACGATGGACTTTGCCCCCTTCTCCCCACCCACTTCTTCGTCGTGGCCGAATGCCATGATCACCGTTCGGCGCGGCGCGAAACGCTCTTGGAGCAAGTGCTCGACGGCTTCCAACGGCCCGAGCACCGCCACCTTGTCGTCCATGGCGCCTCGTCCCCAAATGTGACCATCGGCGACGGTCCCGGCGAAGGCGGGATAGGTCCATTCTTTTTCCGTCCCCGGCTCGACCGGCACGACATCCAAGTGCCCTAATAAGAGGATGGGCGGTAAGGTCGGCTCCGTCCCCGTCCAGGTATAGAGCAGACTGTATTCGTTCATGAGATCTCGCTGAAGCTTTCGATGCGTCTCCGGAAATGATTTGGCGAGATACTGATGCAGCCCGATGAACGCCTCGCGATTCGGCAACGACCGGTCTTGATACGAGATGGTCCGGAACTGCAGGGCCTGTCCCAACCGGGACGCGGCCGTCTTAGCATCGACAGAGATGGGCGATGCCGAATCGACCGTCATTTGCCTTGACGTGACAAGAGCCGTGCGCACCAACAACACTCCACTCAGCACCGCGAGGCTTATGAGCATGATGACCAACAGCCGGCGGGAGCGCCGACGACGGCGTCGTCTTTGAACTTCACTCATCATAGAGGTCGTCTTCTATAGCCCGTTCCGCAGATCGCCGTCAAACTATAGTGCGACTCGATACGCGCTTGATTCCTTAGTCCATGCTCAGTACAGTGCCTCGCCGACATTATGCGCACGATTCACCGATTACGGCTTCACAGATGACCCATGCCGCTCCCACACGCATACGATGGCGCATTGCCGCCCTGTTGTGTGCGATCAGCATCGTGACCTATATCGACCGCGTCAACATTTCGGTGACCGCCCGACAAATGATGCCCGCCCTCGGATTGACGGATCTGCAGATGGGTCAGATCTTTTCCGCCTTCGTGTTTGGCTATGCCCTTTGTCAAATCCCGGGTGGATGGCTGGGCGATCGTTGGGGCGCAAAACGCGTGCTGACCTTGGCGATCATCTGGTGGTCGGTATTTACAGCCCTGACTGCGGTGGCGGCAGTCCTGCCCGTTGCAGTCGCGATCGGTGCGCTCGGATCGTTGCTCCTCGTGCGATTTCTGGTCGGCGTCGGAGAGGCGGCCGCATTGCCGAACTTCAACCGCACGGTGGCGAATTGGCTGGCGCCGCAAGAACGAGGGCTTGGAATCGGCATCGCCATCGGCGGCATCGGCATCGGGTCGGCCATGACGCCTCCCGTGACGGCGTGGATCATGGTCAACTTTGGCTGGCAAACGGCGTTCTATGCCGCTGCCCTGCTCGGTCTGTTCGTGGCCATGCTGTGGGTTCTCTATGCGACTGATCGGCCCGCCGATCACCCGCATGTCAATGCGGCAGAAGTTGCACTGATCGAAGATGCCCTGACGCCCCGGCCCTTGCCCGCCGAATCAGATTCCCCCTGGAAGGCGATCGCCACCACGCCCACGGTCTGGTGGCTCGTGATG
>Ga0157378_10000217_pt1 | contig 55710 bp, 46 predicted proteins | sample M65metaG_FD_115309 | JGI IMG/M metagenome (GOLD analysis project Ga0157378, IMG submission 115309) | Miscanthus rhizosphere microbial communities from Kellogg Biological Station, Michigan, USA - M6-5 metaG | ecosystem: Host-associated > Plants > Roots > Rhizosphere > Soil | place: USA: Michigan... | reverse complement strand
GCGGGGACCTTGAGGCGTCCTTTTTCGTCCACGCGAGTTGGGTGATTGCCGCGAAACATGGCTTAAAACCGCCACCAGGGAGGCAAAAACGGCGCAAAACTCGGTCGTATTGGGCTGTAGGGGGTCATAATTGCGGATTTCAGCCTTGAGATCCACCGGCCCTCCGAATTTGTTCAACTCTGCCCATGATCTACCCCGTCTCGACCACTTCTTACCACTTTTGACCACATCCTACTCCTAAATGCTTTACTGTCAACAACAAAGTTCCAGGCATGGTACTTTGGTTTTGTCTCAATCTGAAAAACTCAATAAATTGCGGATTACTGGTTAGGCGACCACAAGCAGTGGTGTTTTTGAGGATGGTTCCCGCTGGCGTAAGTCCAAGCAGGTGAGTAGGTGAGGCTGTGGAAAATGTGGACCGTGCGATCCGCCCGCTTAGGCGCCTCTTGATGGCTGCCAATACCTTCTGAGTTCGAGGACGGTCTCTTGACTATCACCTTTGTCCGAGCGGCAGAAATTGCCGGCATTGACCTCCGGCATCCCGGTCTACAGGCGACGCAGACGAGGCAAGAGGAACCCGGTATTTCGCAAGTGCGCGCTGAACTCCAGGCCGAACCGCTGCGACAGGATGCGCTCTTCCCGCTTGGCCTTGATCGCGTAATTGGTCAGCAGAATTGCGAACGATAGAAGCCCTCGGATTTCGCCCTCGACGAGCGCAGTTCCGAGCACCGCTAGCAAAACACCGGTATAGAGGGGATGCCGAATTCGGGCGTAGGGGCCGCTGCGGATGAGTTTGTGCTCGGTTTGCACGATGACTTTGTCGGTCCAATATCGGCCGAGCACGATTCGCGACCATGCGGTCACGAACATACCTGCGATCGCCGCCAGGAATCCGAACCAACCCAGGGCGGGTGAATCCGGAACAAATCGTTTCCCCAAAAACCCGATCGCAGTTGCCTTCCAAAAGAGCAGCGCGAATACTCCAGCAAGAACAAACAGCCGGAGCAGGCGATACCACTTAAACTCTCCGGAGTGCGCCGCATTGCTTGGCGCGCCCCAGGAAAGGCCGAGTGCAGTCCATGCCATCGCCAGAATAAGAACAAGAGCCGGCGGAATCACACTGCGCCCGGCAAACAGCGCGAGAAAGATGGCGGCTAGAAGTGCGAATTTCCAGCGACGCGTGCCCCGGTCCGCTGCACCTTGATCGGCATTCAGCACACTGAAACTCATCCAGCAGGCGCCGAAAAATGTCCATACATATCCGAGAATGCGCAGCAGGGTTTCGTTGGTCATGAACGAGCAATGGGTTCCACGTATACGGCGGTGCCGTACGCCAGCACCTCGGTGACGCCCTGCATCACCTCGGTTGCGTCGTATCGGGCACCCACGACGGCATTGCCCCCGAGTTGGCCGGCGTGCAATAGCATCAGGTCAAAGGCCTCGCCACGCGTCTTTTCGCACAATTGGGTAAACAAGCTGATGTTGCCGCCCACAATAGTCTGCAAGCTGGCACCGATGGTACCGATGATCGAACGCGAGCGCACGACAATCCCACGTACGACACCGAAGGTGCGCACGACTTTGTAGCCATCGAGTTCAAATTGCGTGGTGACCATGTTATGCGCGACCATCTGCCCGCGACTTGCCGGCCCCATTGCCATAGGTGTCCTCCAGAAACAATCGCATCCAATTTACACTAACGCTCCCAAGCCTAATCGCGGGTTAATACGATGGAACGCCCAATCACGGCGTAGTTTGCGCTTGCTGGTTCGAATTCAAAAATTTCCCGGCCCCCCCAATTCCAAACTGCTCAGTTGCTTCTTATAATTCGTGGTCGCGGAGGCGGAATCGCAACAAGTCTTCATCCCGTGCGTTGGGCATTGGTACTGGCCGCCGTCTTTCCCACCATCTTGGGCATGAGTGCTCTGCTCTTCGGAGTCGCCGGAAACCAGGAGCTTGCTTGCACCTACCTTCGCGGCTTTCGCCTGGTGATTGCAGCCGAGTTGGTACTGGTACTTATCCTGGCATGCGTTGGATTGGCGTACGAGCAACGTGCTCGTGCCCACGACGCGGCGCAGTTTCGGCCACCCGGCAGCTTGGTCGACTTGGGCGGGTACAAATTGCATCTTTATTGCACCGGCTCTGTCGGACCCACGGTCATTCTCGAGCACGGACACCAGGCCACCTACCTCGACTGGAATCTGGTGCAGCCGAAGCTATCCCAGTTTGCGCGGGTCTGTTCGTTTGATCGCGCAGGATATGGCTGGAGCGATCCCAGCCCGCAGCCACGGCTCCCCAGCCGGATGGCGGAGGAGCTTCGCCGGCTGCTCGAAGCGGCGGGAGAAAAGCCGCCGTACATTCTTGTCGGGCATTCATTCGGTGGCCTGGACGCGATCATGTTCGCGCACAAGTTTCCCAGCCAGGTTGCAGGCGTGGTGCTCGTGGACAGCTCTCATCCGGATGGCCTAAAGCAGAGTTCGTGGCAATCACGTTTTTGGCTTCGTCTCATGCAATTTACGATGCCGTTTGGGCTGCCGCGCTCACGAGGATGGTGTGGCGGAGGGCCTCAAGAAACTCTTCGGATTAAGCGCGCATTGAACTGCCAACCGGAAAACATAAGAACCATTTTCCGGGAAGATGCAGCCTTCCCCGTAACCGTGCAAGAGATTCGACAAATCGCGGACCTCGGTAGTTTGCCTCTGGTTGTAATCGCACGGGATCCAGCAACCGGGCCGGATGCGGTATCGGCGGCGAGTCACACGCAACAACAACGTGCCTGGGCGATGCTTTCCCGGGATTCAAAGTTTGTTATCGCTCAAGGCAGCGGACACGACATACCCTTGGCCAGGCCAGAGGTCATTGTCGAATCAGTGAGGGACCTGATCAAGCTTCGGGAACAGGCGGACAGCCGGGGAACTCCTTGAGGAAGGTGTTCCCCATGTAGCCCAGGTATTTGATTCCGATCTCGCTAGTAAAGAACCCGTCGGCCGCCATGTTGCGCAAGAAAGAGAAGAATTCGACTCCCTGGCTCAACGAGGAATCGGCGACCGCATTCTTGCGATAGGCAATTTTGTCGAGGATCTCTTTCTGTTGCTCGGGAGCGCAGTCGAGATACACCTTTCCATAGCGATCGATGCAGGCTCCGTCCAGCCACATGATGCCGCCGCCCAAAGCGCGCTGATAGTCCCTATTTTCGCTCGTCAGCAGATCGATGAATTCGGGTGCGCCAGCCTCCATGGCCCCCCCGGAGTCCGAGTCTGCGGGGAAAATTGCTTGGCATAGGGACTGCAGAGTCCGGTATCCGTGCGCGTCGAAGTATTTCGGAGTGTAGGCTCCCGCCGCCGCTTTTTTTTCCGCCGCGATCATGTGGTGCGCGTGCTCAGCGGCATGAAGCGGAATGATCCGCAGCACAGAGGTGGCGGCCGCGCCCATGGTGAGCGATTTCAGGATCGAACGGCGCGAAATCTGTGAGCTCATAGGTTCCCCTTCTTCGCCTGATCGAGCAGATAGTCCGACGCCCGCCAGGAGAGCGCCATGATCGTCAGAGTTGGATTTTTGTCCGGATTGCTGACAAAGGAGGCCGCGTCGGTGACGAACACATTTTTCACATCATGCGCTTGGCAATAGCCATTCAGCGCCGAGGTTTTCGGGTTGTTGCCCATACGCACGACACCCAGCTCGTGAATAATGACGCCTCCGTCCTGGATCCCGTAGGGATTCGGGCCGTCGGGAGTGGTTCGCTCATAATAGGTTCCCCCAGCTGCTTCGACAATCTCGCGGAAGGTCTGCTGCATGTCGCGCGCCATCTTGATTTCGTTCTCGCTCCATTCGAAATGGAAGCGCAGAACCGGAATCCCCCACTCATCCACCGTACCGGGATCGATTTCACAATACGTGTGCTCGTTGGGAATCATTTCTCCGCGTCCAGCGAACCCGATATAAGTGCCGTACATCTCCCGGCACTTCTTCTTTAAGGACGATCCGTAGCCTTCGTAGGTCTCACAAAGCGGGCCGAACTCCCCGACCCCCGGCATGTTGCGTCCGCCGCCCAGTTCAATGTGATATCCGCGCAAAAATTCGTTTTTGCGGTCGTACTTCCACCACGGCACGTACATGTGCATGCCACCCACCCCATCATGATTGTGCGGCGGCATTTTCAGAAGGCGTGGTACAAATCCGCCGCCCGAACTGCCTACGCTATCGGTGAGATAGCGACCCACGACGCCCGAAGAGTTCCCCAAGCCATCCGGGAACAAGGTTGACTTCGAATTCAGCAACAGCCGCGCCGATTCGCACGCACTCGCTCCAACCACAAACGCCTTCGCATAGATCTTCTTCTCCGAGCGGGTCGACTTGTCCACATAGGAGACGGCTTCCGCTTTGCCGTCCTTGCTGACGACGATTTCGCGGACCATCGCATTGGGGACCAAAGTGAATCGGCCGGTCTGTTCGGCAGCCGGAAGCATGACCTGGCTCGAGCTGAAGTTGGAAGCGATGAAGCAGCCGCGACCGCACTGCCCGCAGTAGTGGCAAGCAGCGCGTCCGTTATGGGTTGTAGTAATGATGGCCAGCCGCGACGGAATACAAGTCACGCCGATTTTGTCACAGGCCGCCTTGATGATGGTTTCAGTGCAGCGCGGCCTCGGAGGCGGCAGGAAAACTCCGTTCGGTGCGCTGGATACATTTTCCGGCGTGCCGAAAACCCCAATGTAAGACTCCACCTTGTCGTAGTAGGGAGCGACCTCTTCGTACTGGATCGGCCAATCATCCCCCATGCCATCGGTGGAACGGGATTTGAAATCCACCGGGGCAAAGCGCAGCGCGATACGTCCCCAGTGATTGGTACGGCCTCCGACAATCCGTGATCGAAACCAGCGAAAGCGCGATCCCGGGGCATTGGTGTAGGGCTCGCCTTCGATGTCCCAGGAGCCGTTGGGTGCAAGAAATTCGGAGAAGTCGGCCGATGCCCTTCCTCCCACGCCCGCGCCGCGATGCGGCAACTGATACGGCCAGACGTGCTCCTTGAAATCGGTTTCAGGATGCAGCGGCGGTCCAGCTTCCAGCATGACAACGCTTAGACCGCCTTCGGTGAGAACTTTCGCAGCCGTGCCGCCTGCGGCGCCGGATCCAATTATGCAAACGTCGTAAACCTTGGGAGAACGGATCACTTGGGGCATGAACGCTCCGGGTTCGTAGCACTTAGCTTCTTGGCACTCAGCATGCGGCCATTCCACCATCGCACCCAGCCGAATGCCAACCACAAAGTGCGTTCTAGAACCTCAATTTTTCCAGATATTCGTAACTTGCTTGAATGCTATCGAAAGGTGCTTTTGGATCATCGTGCTCCACAAAATAGTGTTTGATGCCGCCCAGATTGGCTTTGGCAAAAATTGCTTTCCAGTCGATCTCGCCTTTGCCCACCTCGGTCATCGCGCCATTCGCTTCGAAGTCCTTCACATGAACCAGGGGGAAACGCCCGGGATATTGCGCAAACCACTTGAGCGGATCGGTTCCGGCTTCATGCGCCCAGCCGAGATCCAGTTCCATCTTCACCAGCCTCGGATCGCATTCCTTGAGCAGGATGTCGTAGGGCAGTTGTCCATCGACGGGCTTAAATTCCACCACGTGGTTGTGATATGCGAACTGGATTCCGGAGCGCATGGTTTCCTTGCCTGCACGATTGAAGGCCTCGGCAGCACGCTTCCAGCCGTCAGCAGACTTTTGCAATTGCTCATCGATCCCGGGATTGACAATGTATTTATGACCGATGATTTCGGCGGCCTCGATAACGCGTGGCAAGTTCTCCGGCGCCACGGCCGAGTACGGAATGTGCGTCGCCGGCGCGCTCAATCCCAGTGAGTCCAAAATCTCGCGGTTTTTTTTAGGCGCGGGGTCTAAGTTCTTGAGATCGGAAAAATATCCGGCGGCCTCGACTTCCTTGTAACCAATTTTTGCCACCCGCGCCAGTGTGCCTTCGAAATCCTGCTTGAGCGCGTCGCGGACTGTGTACAGCTCAAGCCCGATCTTCTCGATGCGATTGGCGTTTGCCGCCCATCCCAGGCGACCCATCACAGCAGCCGCCGCTAACGTTTCCACAAAAGTTCTGCGATTCAAGTTTCCTCCGCCACGATTCGGAAGCGACGATTGTTTGATCTATGCTAGCTGGGGTTCGGTCAGCAATTCCTCGCGCACATTCTTCAACACGTAGAGTGCGCGCTCCACACCCACTTCGCCGGACAAGATCGGATCCTCATTTTCCACCGAAAAGATTCCATCGTAGCCGACTTCCATGTATGCACGCATGATCTCTTTCCACGTGCTCGCGCTGTGGCCGTATCCCACCGCACGAAACGCGTCGGAGGCGACCTTCAGGTCTTGCTTCTCGAAGACAAAATTAAGCACGCCATACCTTCCGACCTTATCCGGATAGAGTACGGTGTCCTTCATGTGCGCGTGATAGATTGCGCCCTGTTTGCCTAGCATATGGATGACTTCAACCGGATTGCATCCTTGCCAAAACAGATGGCTCAAGTCATTGTTGGCGCCGATTTCTTCGCCCACCGCATCCCGCAGCTTGAGCAGGGTGAGAGGGTTGTACACACAGAAGTTGGGGTGCATCTCGAGCGCCAGGCGGCGAATGCCGTGGCTGCGCGCAAACTTCACCGCTTCCTTCCAGTAGGGCACCAGACGCTCCTTCCATTGCCAATCCAGGGCAGCGGCGTATTCCGGTGGCCAGCGATAGGTAACCCAATTGGGATTCTTGTCGGTGGGATTTGCGCCCGGACAGCCGGAAAATCCAACAATAACTTTCACATCGAGCTTTTCCGCCAACAGAACCGTGCGCCGGAAGGTTTGCGCATCGCGATCGGCGATGTTTCTGTCAGGATGTACGGGATTGCCATGGCAACTCAGGACGGCAATCTGAATGTTGCGATCATCGAACTTCTTTCTCCACGCCTTCAGCTTCGCGGGGTCGTCGAGCAACTCCTGGACCGGGCAATGCTTGTCATTGGGATAGCCGCCGGTACCAACTTCGATGGCCTCCGCGCCCAGACTCGCATATTTCTCAACCAGTTGGTCCGTGGTGAGATCAGGAAAAGCGGGATCGAAAACCCCGATTGGAATCTTCTTCCGCGGAGTCACCGGGGCTGAACTATTCGAATCCTGCGGTGCAGCCGCCGCAGCCAGCGGGGTTGCCCCGGCAACGGCGCCGGCAAGCGCTCCACCAGTGGTGGCGAGAAAACCTCTACGCGTGGGTGAAAGAAAGTCAGAACCTTGAGCCATGAAGACCTCGATGACTTAGCAACCTGAACCCCGAACGGTTGACCATTATACTCATCAAGACAATTCGAGGATTTCCGAGCGGGGCCGATGAGATGCTGCCCGCGAGCAAAGCGGTGAAGTCGCACGCGGGAACCCGAACAACCTGGAAGAATCCAAGCGCGCGAGGCAAAGCGTGACGCCGACCGAATGCTCCAAAACCGAGCTAACGTTCTGAAAAGCCAAAACCGCCCTTTCGGGCGGCTTTGGCTTCGTGGGTTGAACTCCTCAATTCTCAGGCCGGAGGTGGCCACAATTATGAGGACGTTAGATCCATTTTCACGCTGACGGCGATCGGTCACAATACTGCAAAATAATTAGAGACTCCTCTCGCCCTTAGTCCTTTGGAAACAATCATTTCGCTCAGTTTAGTGATCGCCGTCGCCGCGCATCTTCCCCGGTTTCAGTCGGGTTTCTGATTGCCGGGCCACCCCTTCCGCCCCTCTCAACCAGGACCGCGCCTGCGCCCCCTCCGGTGAATTGATCAGATCTCTCGCTTCTCCGGGGTCTTTGTTCCAATCATAGATCTGATCACCATATTTCTCATGGCTGATAAGTTGCCATCGGCTCGATACAACAGACCTCATCCCACCATCTGTAGCGAGAGGTTCCTTGCCTTGCATCACGCGATCTTCCTTGACAATCGTATTGGTTTCGGGAAGTTCGGAAACGACAAAGCCTCGGTCGGAATCGGAGCCGGTCGCGGCCGCAGAATTTGTCGATCCCCGATAGGTTGCACCGCCCCACGTTGAGTCAAGCGGGGTCTGGGGAAAAGGATCGCTATGTCCTCCGACGATGGACATAATCGTTGCCGCGATTGCCTGGTTACCCACCGGCCTCTCTACTCTTACTCCCTGGGGTAAATGCCCGGGCCAAGAAAAGATGAGCGGCACGCGCACGAGTTCCCAGTAGAGCGCGGCGCCATGATAGCTGAGTCCGTGATCTCCAAGAGATTCGCCGTGATCGGAGGTCACGATTACGAGGGTGTTCTTCAGAATGCCCTCCCGGTCAAGGTCTGCCAGAAAACGGCCAATGTAATCGTCTTCGTATTTCAGGCCAGCATCGTATTCGTCGATGGCAGTTCCGTGATCCCAGAGAGGTTTGCCATATCCAGGCGCGCCGCCATAGGAATAGTGAACGTCGAGATAGGTGAGGAATGCGAAGAAAGGGTGATCGCGATTGCGTTCAATCCAACCTCGTGCCTCGCGGTTGAGTTCGTCGGCTCGTTTGCGAACGCCGAACGCGCCGCCATACTCGCCCGATCCTTCCGAGTCCTTGTCGAGCCAGTTTGAGAGGCCAGCCCAGCGGAAGAAGCGGGTGAACTTGCTCTTAGCACTGCGGTTCAGGTACAGACGAGCGAACTCGCGGCCCAGTTGGGTGCGAACAAACCCATCGCCAACACTGTCGAAATAATCCTCGAAGTGCAAAAAGCCCCGCCCCAGCCCGACGTTGCTGGTGAAGTAAATCCGATTGGCGGAGAAAGCGCCGGTGCGGTACCCGCGCTGCTGAAGCGCCTCACCAATCGTAGGAACGCCATTTAACGATCGATTGCCCCACCCGAACCAGGGCATGGGCTGGATGTTGCCCACACCGTGCTCGTGAATCGAGCGTCCGGTGACTAGCGATGCGTGGGAAGGCAGGCTCCACGATGAGGGAGCTATGGCGTTCTCGAACAGAACGCCGTGACTTGCCAAGCTCTCTATCTGGGGAGTGGTTGGGCGCGGGTAGCCGTAAGCCGACAGGTGATCCGCACGAAGCGTATCGATGACGATAAGAACGACGTTGGGGGATCCGGGAGCTGCCGCTGGCAGGCTTGATGTCGCGTAAGACTCGCGGAAGCGCTTGCCCGCTTCGATGCCAATCAGCGCCACGAGAAAGATCCCAAGGAGTGCGGGAAGCGAACGTGCCCAGAATCGAACCACCGGCACTTCGTGCTTCTTCAGCCAGCGGCTGAAAGCGACGGCAATGCCGAGTGCGAGCAGCAGACACGCTCGCTTGTAGAGTCGTCCGGTGACGAGCAACCAATCATAGGCTGTCAGGAACGTGAGGATGAAAACAAGAACACGAAGACCAGGGATGCGCGGCAAAGCACGAGAAACAAGCGCGACCAGACAAGCAATCAGAAGAAAGAAAAAAAGATCAACGAGCGGAGAAACCCAGAGGATTTCCTTTGAGACATGAAGAACGCGCGCCCATTGGGCCCAGTTGATTCGCTGAAAAGCCAGGAGGCCTGTGCCTTCTAGAAGACCCGCAACCAGGCCAAACCAGCAGGCCGCCAGGAAGAGCACCGAAGTCGACAGCGATCGCGCGGGTGACGCTTCTACGCGGGAGACTCGCGAGGCCACTTCTATGGACACGCCGACTTCTCGCTTTCGCAACCCCCTACGGGTCTGACGCAACATGCCATCGTGCCCTGAGTTTAGCAGTTGAGCAGGAACATTCCGGCGCAAGTCGATAGAATGGGCGCTTCATGTCGACCACTACCGGGGACGCGCGTTCGTCAGGCAGAAGTGCGTGGCAGTATTGGCTCGCAGGATTGCTGATGATGGCAGGCGCGAGCATGCGGCTGTGGCTGGCAGCGCGAACATTTCTGAATCCCGATGAGGCCCTGCACTACTTGGTCGCAGCTCAGCCTTCGTTCTCGCAGACTTATGCAGTAAGCCTGACCACGGCGCACCCGCCTCTGATGTTCTTTCTGCTGCATGCTTGGGTCCGGTTGGGAAGTACAGAACTTTTTCTACGGCTGCCATTCGTGTTCGCTGGCGTGCTTTTCGGCTGGATGATCTTTCTATGGGTGCGCCGGGTCGCGGGGCAACCAACAGCATTGTTTGCGCTGGCACTGACCTTGCTTTCGCCAACCCTGGTTGGACTCTCGGCCGAGGTGCGCCAATACTCGTTTCTCCTCCTTCTTTGTGCGGCATGCCTGTACGCGTTCGAACGCGGCCTGCAAGAGAGGTCTGACGCCTGGGTCGCGCTCTCGGCTTGTGGGCTGTGGCTGGCGCTGCTCACACATTACTCTGCTCTGATCTTTGCGGCGGGTGCCGGGGTATACGGGTTTTGGCGCGTGTTCGGCGGCCACGCGTCGTCCCCACGAACCAAGACGGTCTGGATTGTTGGACAAGTGATTGCGTTAGGCGTTTGCGCCGTGCTGTTCACCACCCAAGTCGCAACGCTGAGGCGGACTGGAGTGCCTGCCGAGATCGCGGCAACCTGGCTAAGTCAGTCAACCTTTCATCCTGGGACCGACCACTTCTTGACGTTCGCCGTGACGAAGACAATTCGCCTGTTCCGATATTTTTTCAGCCACGGCAGCATTGGCGTTCTGATGCTAGTGTTGTTCCTGGTCGCGCTTGTGGCGCTCTTTTTCGGGAAACCACGGATCCAATACCCTCGATCCCGGGCAGTCCTTCTCTCCTTGCCGTTTGCCCTCGCCCTGGCGGCGGCCCGCGCCGGCTTTTATCCATATGGTGGAACCCGGCACGACATAATTCTGGCGCTATTCGCGATTCCCGGGATTGCAATCGGCGTTGACCTCCTCGGAGGAGGAATCTTCGGACTGCGGAGCAAGATGGCTTTGTTGCTCCTATTTTTGATGGTCTGCAACATATTTGCTGCCCCGACCCCACCCGTCATTCGTCCGAAGAACCAGCGGCCAAGTCTGATGAACGAGGCAATTTCGATCTTCCATTCGCAACCCGACGGTTCTGTGATTCTTGCGGATTATCAAGGAAGTCTCGTGCTCGAGTACTACCTTTGCGGCAAGCAGGGCTGGTTGCCATTTGGTCCGACCCCGAGAGCGGTTGTGTCAGCGCATTGTGCCAACCATACGCTGCTCACGTTGGTTGGAAGTCAGAACAGTTTTGAACCGGAGGACGTCGCACCCGTGATGCAGCAGGCATGGAGTTCCGTGCCGCCGAGCGTTTCCGGTCTATGGTTATTTCAGACCGGGTGGATTGATAATCGGCAGAGCGAATGGGCGAGCCATCTGCACGAGATTGGTTGCGGGGAGATCCACAACTTTGGCGAGAACATTCGGGTTTCGCGGTGCGAACGACCCTTGCGTTAGAGCTTACCGAGATAACGCCGCGGGAACTATCCCCTTTTCTTCGCTCACCTCATAGCTCTTGCCCGCCTGAAGGCTCTTGTATTCTTCAGTTCTGCCGCTGGGCCAATCAACGACGATACGTTCAATGGCGTCCTGCTTTCCGAGGCCGAACGTTACGGGCAACTCCGACTGTGACAGGTAGCTTGATCCGCTACGAACGAACCGAGTTTGCATCGAGCCACCCGCGAACAGCTTGACTCGGGCGCCGATTGCATCGCGATTCGATTTGGTTCCGGTCAGCTTGAAACGAACGCTGCGGTTGCCGCTGGTCTGGTCGTTGCGAAACAGATACGCGGCCCCGTTGTTGGTGGTCATCAGGAGGTCTTGATCGCCGTCGCCATCAAAATCCCCAACCGCAAGACCACGCCCCACCCGCGGCTGATTGAAACCTCCGCCCACCTGACCTCCAACCTCGGAGAAGTGTCCTCGGCCGTCGTTCAGGAACAACTGGGGAGGCTGTGCGTATCCCACGTTGCGCACGTTGCGAACCGTGTCGTCGATGTGGCCATTCACAGCTACCAGATCGAGCCAGCCATCGAGATTGCAGTCCAAGAAAGTGCACCCGAAACCCAGCGTAGTTTTCGACGGAAGACCGACCCCGCTCTGCACCGCGATGTCGGCAAAGTTACCGCTAGCTTCCGCCCGATACAAGCCGATCATCTCATTGTCGAAGTTAGTGATGGCGACGCCTGCGCGGCCGGAGTTGTCGAAATCGCCGACGTCAATGCCCATTCCGGCACGAGCCTTGCCTTCCTGGCTGAAGGCAATTCCCGTATCCACCCCGACATCGCGAAAAGTTCCGTTGCGCTGATTGCGATAGAGCTTGTTTGGCTGGGTGTCGTTGGCAACGAGCAGGTCGGGCCAGCCGTCCTGATCATAGTCGAGAAGCGCAACCCCGAGAGATTTGGAGCTGCTGTCGAAAATACCGCTTGACGCCGTGACGTCCTCGAAGCTGCCGTTCCCTCGATTGTGAAAAAGCCAGCAGGTTTGGCCGACGTAGGCTTCGGGGGTGCAGTAGGACTTGTGCTTGCCGTCAATGCTGCAGAAGACATCGTGCTCTGCTGACCATTTCACGTAGTTGCATACAAATAGATCGAGCAAGCCGTCGCGATCGTAGTCGACCCAAATGGCGGAAGTGCTGAACGCGAGGCGCCTTCCGAGGCCGCTCGCCAGAGTAACGTCAACGAACTTGCCTTTCCCGGTGTTCTTGAATAGTCGGTTCTGCCCAACACAGGTGATCAGAATGTCAGGGAAACCATCGTTGTTGTAGTCCCCCACCGCTACGCCGAGCCCATACATCTCAAGGTCGAGGCCGGCCTCGCGGGTCACATCGGTAAAGGTGCCGTTCCGATTGTTGCGATAAAGCTTCGGGGTGGAGCGCTGTCGCGCGTGGCCGGACCAATCCGAGCTGTTAACCAGTAGAATGTCTTGCCAGCCGTCGCCATCGTAATCGAGAAAGGCGCAGCCGGGGCCAAGGGTTTCCGGGAGCAGCTTGCCCCCGTAGGCTCCATTGTTGTGGCGAAAATGAACCCCCGCGGAGCTCGTCACGTCTGTGAATTGGAAACCAAGTGACGGCTGTGGTGGGAGCGAAAACAACCTTGATTGAGGCAGGAGTGCCGCGGCCCCGACCCGAGCGGCGCGCCCCAGAAAAGAGCGGCGGTTCACGGAATGTTCACCAGCCCATTACGGATGGCATAAACCACCAGTTCTGCGGTCTTGTGGATCCCCAGTGCATCCATGATGTTGGCGCGGTGTACGGCAACTGTGTTTACGCTAAGGTCTAACTGCGCGGCGATTTCTTTATTGGATTTTCCGTCGCAGATCAGTTGTAGGATCTCAACCTCTCGCACCGTAAGACCCGATCCTCGCTCGCCCTTAAGGCTTTGCTGGAACGATAGCTGTCCGTCAAGAACCTTTTCCCCGTTCACCATGCGGCGGATAGCGGAGCTCAGCTCCAGATCCAGCGCGCTCTTCAGCACGTAGCCCTTGGCGCCGGCTTCGAGCGCCTGGCGTACCCAGGTGTCTTCGGTGTGCATGGTGAGCATTAGGATTAGGGTTTGCGGCGCAAATTCGAGGATCTTGCGCGTCGCTTGAATGCCGTTCATCTCGGGCAGGGCGCAGTCCATGACGATGACTTGCGGCTTGAGCAATTGCGCCTGCTGAACCGCTTCCTGGCCATCGCTGGCTTCGCCGACGACGTTCATATCGGGTTCATCTTCGAGCATGCGGCGGAAACCGCGGCGAACAAGGCTGTGATCGTCGACCAGCAAGACTGAGATTCTGTCAGGCATGCATCTCCTGGGTCTCGCGGGAAACCGCCTCCCGCGGAACTTCGAGCTTCACCACCGTACCGCCGCCGAGCGCCGGTTCGAATCGAATGCTACCGCCGAGCAACTCGGCACGTTCGCGCATCGCTACCAGCCCAAGACCGCGGCGCGCGGGCAAGTCTGCAAATCCACTCCCGCTATCGGCGACTTCCAATTCCAGGGCGGAGTTTGCGAAATGCAGCCGCACACGCGCTTTCTTTGAGCCGGAGTGCCTGGCAACGTTGTTTAGGGCCTCTTGCAAAACGCGATAAATGTGGACCGCCGAATCGCCGTGGACGGAGAACGGAGTTCCACTTTTCTCGTAGGATATGCCAATACCGGTCTGCCTTTCCACCACGGGAAGATACCACTCGATGGTGGGTTCCAGGCCAGCCTCGTCAAGCATGACCGGATGAAGCGCCTGGGAGAGGCTGCGAACTTTTTCGAGCGTGTTCTGCGCAATTTCGCGTACTTCAACGAGTTCGGTGCGGAGCGGTGAGTTTTCCGGAGCGTGGCTTCGCGCCCTGCCAATCATTGCGCCTACCGCGGTGAGAATCTGCCCGAACTCATCGTGCAGTTCGCGCGAGATGTAGCGGAGCGTCGATTCCTGAGTAGAAATGAGGGTTTGCGCGAGTTCGCTGCGCTGGGCCGAGAGTGCTTCCAGACGATTGAAGAGCTGCCGGTTCGAGTGGATCAGGAACAAACTGGTGAGGACGATCGCGATCAGCGTTCCGATCAGAAAGAAATAGGCCTGACGTTGCACGTGGTCGTAAATTTCGCTGACCTGGGCGCCGGCGCGCTCCTCGACTTCGTTATTCTGCACAAGCAGGCGCGCGACCGCGTTGCTCAAAGCGGCCAGGCGCGCTTGCAGGGAAAGCCTGATTTGCGCACGGGCTTCTGGCTCCTGGCCTTTGCGGGCGAGTTCGAAGTTGCGGTTCATCGCGTCCCAGAATTGGGCAAGCGATGCTTCCAGATACTGCTGCTGGTCCGGCGTTCGGTCCTCGGGCGATACCTGCCGTTCGCGGCGAAACGCATCTTCTAAGTCGCCCCGCATGCGGTCAAATTGCGGCTGCCACGCGGTGAGCGGATACTTCTGGCCGGCGTCACTGGGATCGACGTCGAGCATGTCGCGCATGGACATGCCGATGGAATTGAGTTCGTTTTGAATCCGCAGGAGTTGAAGCGAGTCTCGGCGGTTGCGATCGATCAAATTCTTCTGAAGATCACGCAGGCTGTTGATCCCTCTGGTAACGGAAAACGAGTAGGCGACCACGGCGATCAGGGTGATCACCAGGCCTATGTAGAGCGGAGTTGTCGGAGACCTGCCCGGAGTTTCCTGCACTGCATGCAAGGATATAACTTTCAGAGCAGCAAACCCAAATGGTAAGCGGGTTGTGCGCTGCCTTGGCTGAGCGAGAAACGCCTGCGCTTGCGCCCTCCTTCAGATCGCTTACACCACATCCCGTCGGGAAGAGGATGGGTGGGCGGGATTTCAGGGCGGCAAATTCTCGGCTATTCTTTAGGCATGGTCGAAAGAAAATCGCCCGCTGGAACTAGCGCTGGCGCGAACGGACAGCTGCATCGTGAATAACCCCAAACTCCCCGAACCTTGGCTACGCGGCACCTTGGCGGAAGTGGACCCGGTGCAGCGCGCCGTCCTGCATGCGCTCGAACTGACGAAAGAAGATGTAGAGAAGTGGTGTGGAGACCTGTCGGATGAGGAACTGAATGCGCGTCCGGGGGAGCTTGCACCGGTCGCCTTTCATCTGCGGCATATCGCGCGCAGCACCGACCGCCTGCTTACTTATGCAGAAAACAAGTCTCTCAGCCCGGAACAGATCGCCGCCATGAAGCAGGAATTGGATCCGGGCGCCACCCGCGGGGCGCTATTTGCGGAGTTCAGCAGCGGTTTGCAATCCGCTGTTGAAAGAATTCGTGCGTTTCCCCAAGAGCGGCTATCCGAGCCGCGCATGGTGGGCCGCCAACAGATGCCCACCACCCTTGCCGGACTGGTGGTGCACGTAGGTGATCACGCGCAGCGACACGCGGGTCAGGCAACCACGACTGCGAAGATCGTCAAGAGTAGGCGCACTGCGGCGTAGGCGAAGTCAGGCGGCGTTTGAAGAGCATTCTTCCAACGCCCCGCTCACCGAGCCGAAAAACTCAAACAGTGATGCCACGTTTGTGAGGTCGAGCAAGTAACGAACCCGGTCAGAGGCGCATGCAATGCACACATCGCGACCATGGGCCTGCGCTTGCATGCTGATGAGCACCAACTGTCCGATCCCGGCACTATCCAAGAGATGGAGCGCGGAAAAATCAAGGACCAACTCATGGCCGGCCCTCATGGATTCTTGCGCGATCTCGGCCAGCACCATGGCTTCGCCTTGGAAGCACAATCGTCCGAAACAATGGATTATCGCGACATTTCCCAGGTTTTCTGTTTCCGCTGAAAAACTGGAGTTCCTAGAGAAATCTTCGTCACTCTTTGCAAAAACGGCCACGGCAGAACATCCCCTCATGGCTGGATAGTGCCAAAAATAGTACCTCTGTTTCACTATAGGCATACTTTTTTTGGGAAACTGTGAAAAACCTAAGAAAAGACGCTCCGTAACCAGCCATGCAAATCCAGCATCGCTTTGGCATCCGGGAGGTAACTCTGCGGCATCCTAAGTTCCTCTGTGTCGAGGAGAGTTTGTTGCGTAAGACCTGCGCGATCACCTTCACCCTCTTGATTTTCACTGCCATGAGCCGAGGGCAAATCCCTAAGAGCGGTAACGCTTTTTTTGGCTATTCCTATTCCGACGGACAGGTTGTCAATGGCGCCCCCCTCCATGTCGCCATGAATGGTTGGGAAGCAACGGTGGAGGGCAAACTTTATTCCTGGCTGGGAGCGGTGGCGGACTTCGACTGGCACTATGGTGGAGCAAATACCGGCTGCATTGGCATAGGTTGTACTCCCGCGAAATTCCGCCTCAACGGCAGTCGGCATAGCTTGCTGTTCGGGCCACGCGCGTCGACCAATCTCGGCAAGTACACCCCCTTTGCGCAAGCGCTGTTCGGCTTCAGTCACCAGTCCGACGCCGGCGGAGGAATATCCACGTCCAGCATGGGATTTTCTGAGGCAATCGGGGGTGGAGTGGATTACAAACTCGTGGAAGTCGCGGCAGTGCGCGTTCAGGTTGATTGGTTACGGACCAATCTCTTCAAAGGAAGTCAAAACAATCTCCGCATGTCGACCGGAATTGTGTTTCGGTTTTAGCCGCTTTCGCTGAGCTGCGCTTCCTGATTATTGCTTCTGTTCAGGCGCAACATACTCCGGAGGAGGGGCGGCGCCTTCGCCAAAGAAGTATTGCTCCATCTGACGGACAATCACTTCCTGATCTTCCCTTCGAGCCGGATTGAGGCGGTATTCATTGAGGAGCATCTTGCAGAATTCAGTCCACTGGCTCCAGGCCTGCTGGGAGACGTTGTCGTAAATCTTGCGCCCGAGATCCGTATCAAAGGGTGGCTCGTCGAGACCGGGAAGCTCTTTGTGCAGCTTCACGCAGTTAACTCTGTGCTCCATATCGTCGCTCCAAACAAAAAATTATCTCACAGGGGAACGACGCCTGCGGACAAGCAAAAAGGCCTGCCGAGGCAGGCCTTTTTTCTGCCACAGGGTCCTAGGCGCTAGGCGGAGGTGTCGTGTTGGTGTCACCCTGGGGCGTCGTTGGAGGCGTGCTACTAGGTGGAGCGGTATTTCCAGGCGTCGTTCCGGGGCTCGAAGATGGATTGGTCGTTCCCGGAGTGCTGTTCGGCGCAGGTGTAGACGGTGTCGTCTCGGGCGTTGTAGGAGTTGGGCTTGTTTCCGGAGGTGGTGTGGTTGGACTGGTCTCAGGCGTCGGTGAGGTCGGGGTGGTCTCCGGAGTTGTCTGGCTTGGAACTGGCGCTGAGCCTGCCGCACCAGGGGTTGGAGCCGCCGTCCCAGGAGTTGGAGCAGCCGTTCCCGGCTGCGCCGTGCCTGGAGTCTGCGTTGATCCAGGAGTCGTGGTTGACTGGCCCGGCGTTGAACCGGTTTGACCATTCATGGTTCCTGTGCCGGTACCCGTGGTTCCGGTCTGAGCCCCCGCTCCAGCGGCCGTCCCGGCTTGAAGCGACGCCGTCAACACTTCATTTCGGTGCAACAGGGAGCTCGGACTATTCGATGGCTTAGAGGGCGAAGCGCTGCCGCACTGATCCGCAACCTTGGTCGCATTGGTCACGTTGAATTGCTTCATCCCGCTGCTCGTTGCGCTTGCGGTTCCGGTGTTGGAGCTCGAGTTCATGCCGGAATTCGCACCAGCCGATGCGGTGCCCGTCGCAGAAGCGCTAGCGCCGGTCTCATTAGAGCCTGGATTCGCCGTCGCGCTCGCGGAAGCGCCATTGTTGTCTGACAAAGCTCCCGTGACCTGCACCTGGTTGCCGACGAGCATACGTAGGCTTTCGAGATTGCCGGTCAGCTTGTAGTTAGTTCCGCTTTGGTCGGTCAGCATGTAACTGCCCGTGATCGGAGATCCTGCGAGACAGCCTGCCAAGCTATTGCCATTCGCCGCACTGGAACCGCCGGCGTTGGTGCCGTTGGTGGAAGAGCTGCTTCCCACTCCGGTGCCTGCCGCGCCCGTGCCCTGATCGGTTTGGCCGGCCTGCGTTCCGTTCGAGTTTCCTGCGCCGGTCTGGTCGTTAGTTCCGGGAGCATTTGTACTCGGAGTCGTTTGTGCCGGCTGACTGGTGCTGGGGGTCGTTTGTGCCGGCTGACTGGTACTCGGGGTAGCTTGTGCCGGCTGTTGTGCCGGTTGACTGGTGTTCGGGCTAGTGCTTGGGGAAGATGTCTGGGGTGTTGCTGGGCTGCTTTGCGTCTGCGAGGAGCCCGTGCTGGAAGGTGTGCTGTTCGGGGGAGTGCTTTGCGCGAGCACCCATGTTCCCGAGAGCAGCACCAGTGAAACCAGTGTTGCTTTTCCTTTCATAGTTATCACGCCTCCGAATGAATTCATCTGACTCTCCGCAATGTATTCGGATTCGTGTTCAGGGAAAATCCAGCAGACTCCTTACGGCGCAAGCGGCGTTACCGTACAGCGATTTTTCCGCTGAAAGCGCAGAAATTACGCGAAGCAGAGTTGGGCAGAGTAGCCGCTGGTTGCGGACCTTAGAGGATTAAGCGCTCATCGCCAATTCGTTTGGTCACACGCTCGCGGTCGAGGTACTCAAGTAGCGGAATAGCGTATTTTCTGCTCACGCCTGTGAGGTCTTTGAAGCCTGCCACATCGATCTTCGGATCCTTTTGTTTCCGCTTGGTTAAGGAGGTACGCAGTTGATCGAGAGCAGCACGGTGGAATACCAGATCATCGGAAACCTTGATCAGCAGCTTCTCACGAAGAAGTAAAGTCACTATCTTCTGGGCGCGGGCTTTGTCGATTTGCAGGCCGGACACAACATCCTTCAGGGCTGGGACTTTGAGCCCGGCCGACGCAAATGCCTGTTCGATCGTCTTACGCGACTCCACCTCGTCCCCTTGCATTTCCACGCCGCGGCCGGGAAGGTGGACCAGGTCCCCGTTCAGTGCAATCTGTCTGTTCTTCAGTGCGTCGTCGAAAACCGGGGAAAACACATCGGGGCTTATATCCTTCAATCGTTCCCGCAGCGCTTCCTTCGACAGGCCCGCTGCCAGCGGATCTTCCTTATGAAAATTTTCGAGAACATGGAACAGGCCTTTGCGCACCAAGTCAAGAGCAGACTTCGCGATAAGAACTCCGCGAACCTTAGCGATCTCCGGAATCCTTGCGCAAACCGAGGTAATCTCGTTTTCGCGCCAACCGGTTCGAGCCACGGCCTCAGCCATCGTGAGTCCGCCTACTCCTTTCCCAATCACGCGGGCCCGCAATCCAGACTCAGGAGAAGGATCGGACAGCGACTCCAGAAATTCGCGGTAATTCGCTAGATTCCTGAATCGCGCCGCAGGGCGGTTCTCCAGTACTGATCCGCCTCCGATTGTGGCGAGAGGCGAAAACTGGCGGACGATAAAGCGATCGCCCGGCAGCAACAGCAACGAGTCTGCAAGTTGTAGCTGCAGGAGACGGTCGCTGCCCGGCTGAACTTGCTTGCCCTCGAGCAGCCGCACGCTGGCGATTGTTTCCGAGGCGAAGGCGTGAAGATGCACGCGGGCACCGTTCTTCAGCGGCTTCGCAGAGGCCAGCAGAGATAACCTGACATCGATACGCGACGTAGCCTGCAGTAATCCCGGGCTGGAGAGTGTCATGCCTCGGGCGAGCTCTGTCTTCTCCACCCCCGCAAGGTTCAGCGCGGTGCGTTCGCCAGCCATCGCCTGATTGGTCGAATCGCCGTGCACCTGCACGCCGCGCACACGGACGTGTCTGCCGGACGGGAACATTTCCAGTTCATCTTCTGGTCGAATGTTCCCGGCGAGGAGTGTTCCCGTGACCACCGTTCCGAAACCCTTCATGGTGAACACACGATCGATGGGCAGGCGCGCGATCGCCGTAGTATCGCGCGCAGGAAGGGTTGCCGCCATCTGCACAAGTTCTCGCTTGAGATCTCCAATACCACTCCCGGTAAGCGAGCTGACGGGAAGAATCGGCGAATCCTGCAGAAACGATCCCCGCAGCAAGTCCTCAATCTCCATGCGAACTACGTCGAGTGTGTCTTGGTCCACAAGGTCGGATTTGGTGAGCAGCGTCATGCCGCGCTGAACCGAGAGCAGCCGGCAAATATCGAAATGCTCGCGCGTTTGGGGTTTGATTCCCTCGTCGGCGGCAATGACGAGTAGAACGAGGTCGATTCCGCCCACGCCGGCAAGCATATTGCGCACGAAGCGCTCATGGCCGGGAACATCGACAAATCCGAAGCGCATGACCTCACCATCGGGGGCGGGTATTTCGAGATGCGCAAACCCCAGGTCAATCGTTATTCCGCGGCGCTTTTCTTCTTCGAGACGGTCGGCGTCGATGCCGGTGACCGCCTTGACCAGCGCCGTTTTGCCGTGATCGATGTGGCCAGCCGTACCGACGATGACGGATTTCATCTGACTCAGTATAGGGCGTAAGCTCGAAGCCCAAGGCTCGCACCCTGAAAACGCTGAGCCAGGAGCAAGGATCAGACACTTGGCGCATCCAGAGTCGGTTTTTCTGCTTTGTTGCACTACCGGGAAATGCGACAATAGAGTTTCCCGCAATGACCACCTCGGCTACCCCTGCCATTACTCTCGAAATACTGCGCGATCACGGAATCACGGCGGACGAATTCGAGCGAATTAAGACTCTGCTGGGTCGTGAACCGTCGTTCACCGAACTCGGAATTTTTAGCGTGATGTGGAGTGAGCACTGTTCGTACAAATCCTCACGTGTCCATTTGAAGCGGTTGCCGACGCGTAGCCAGCGCGTGCTGCAAGGACCAGGGGAGAACGCGGGCATCATCGATATCGGGGAGGGATGGGCTTGTGCCTTCAAGATCGAGTCGCACAACCATCCTTCGTTCATTGAGCCCTTTCAGGGCGCGACTACCGGCGTGGGCGGGATCCTGCGCGACATCTTTACCATGGGCGCACGGCCGGTAGCAGTGATGGATTCATTGCGCTTCGGGCCAATCGATTCGGACGACGCCGAGCAGAATGCAGGCGCCACGGAGTCCGATATTCATCGCAATCATTCAATCCTGGAAGGCGTTGTCAGTGGCATTGCTTCCTATGGCAATTGCTTTGGCGTGCCGAACCTTGGCGGCGAGACTAAGTTTGAACCCTGTTATTCCGGCAACCCGCTGGTGAACGCCTTCGCCCTCGGACTGGTGCGCAAAGATCAGATCTTTTATGCGAAAGCTTCGGGTGAGGGAAATCCCGTGATCTACGTGGGCGCGAAGACTGGCCGCGACGGTATTCATGGCGCGACCATGGCCAGCGAGGAGTTCAGCGAACAATCCGAAGCAAAGCGGCCGAACGTTCAAGTGGGAGATCCCTTCCTCGAAAAGCTTCTGCTCGAAGCCTGTCTTGAAGCCATGCAGACCGGCGCCATCGTAGGCATTCAAGACATGGGCGCAGCCGGACTGACGTGCTCGACGTGCGAAATGGGCGCCCGTGGCGGAGTGGGTCTGGAAATCGAAATGGACCGCGTGCCGCAGCGCGAGACCGGCATGAACGCCTACGAAATCCTGCTGAGCGAATCGCAGGAACGCATGCTGCTGGTGGCACAAAAAGGGCGCGAAGAAGAAGTTTATCGCGTATTCCGCAAATGGGGACTCGACGCCGTTGAGGTCGGCCAAGTGATCAGCGAGTCGCGCATGCGGGTGCTCGAGCACGGCAAGGTTGTCGCTGACATTCCGAATACCGCGTTGACAGAGGATGCTCCCCTTTATAGGCGCCCACTTGCGCGCTGGGAACCGCCGGTTCCGCGTGAGATGCCGGCGAGCATCAAGCTTGGGCACGAGACAGAGTTCAACGGCAATCTGAAGACGCTGCTGGCGTCAGAGAACATCTGCAGTAAGCGCTGGATTTATCAGCAGTACGATTCGATGGTTCAGACCAATACCGTCGAAGGTCCCGGAAATGGCGATGGCGGGGTCATTCGCATCAAGGGTTCGCAGCGCGGGCTGGCAATGGCTCTCGATGGGAACGGCCGCTGGTGCTATCTCGACCCGAAGCTGGGCGCGATGCATGCAGTCGCCGAGGCAGCGAGGAACGTTGCCTGCTCGGGAGCGGTTCCGGTTGGGGCAACGAATTGCCTGAACTTTGGCAATCCTGAAAAGCCCCCCATCATGTGGCAGTTCTCGCAAGTAATCGATGGAATCACTAGAGCATGCGAGGAACTCGACATCCCGATCACGGGCGGCAACGTCAGCTTCTATAACGAGACCTTGGGGGAAGGGATTTATCCCACTCCCGTGCTAGGCGTGGTTGGCATCCTCGAAGACGTCACTCGCACCATGTTCCCGCACTTCCGTGAAGCGGGCCGCTCGGTTGTTTTGCTGCGGGGTTCTGAGCCCGGCGACGCCACCGACGCGGAAGTCGAATTCGGATCGTCGGAGTACGCGAAGGTTGTCCTTGGCGAGGTCTGGGGCTTCCCCCCCGCGCTGGAATTGGAAGGTGAAGCTGGTTTGCAGAAGGCGGTGGTTCAACTGACCGCCGCGGGGCTCATTGATTCAGCTCACGACTGCTCCGAGGGCGGTTTGGCCGTGGCCTTGACCCGATGCGCCTTTCAAAAGGAGATCGGATGCTCGGTCGAGCTTTCTTCTCAGGGACTTGCACCAGAATTTGTGCTATTTGGCGAAGACGCGAGTCGAATCGTGATCTCTTGCGACCCGGCCCACGTGGCTCGAATCAAAGAAGTAGTGGGCAAGCAGGGCATTTTTGCTGACCTGCTGGGCGAGACAGTTTCTCGCAACCTGGAATTTAAGCTAGACGGCCGCACGGTGGTTTCGGCTGCCCTTGCCGAATTGCGCGATGTGTATGAGAATGCGCTCGAACGGGTGTTGCGAGCAGAACCGGTGGCAGTAGCGGCAGGCTAGAGGGTTGAGGTTGAACTGAGGGGCTGGGGGCTGATGGCTAATTTCGACAAGTTTCGCGAAGAATGTGGGGTGGTGGCGATCTACGAGCACCCTGAAGCGGAGACGCTCGCTTACCTTGGCTTGCATGCCCTGCAGCACCGCGGGCAGGAGTCGGCAGGCATCGTCACCTCCGACCGCATGTCTCTGCACATCCACAAGGCGATGGGCCTGGTGGCCGACATCTTCACCGAGAAGAAGCTCTCGCGCATTCGCGGGATGCTCGCCATTGGCCACACGCGATATTCGACGACGGGAGATTCGGCCGTCCTCAACGCCCAGCCGATCTTGGTGCAATCGAACAAAGGCATGATCGCCCTGGCGCACAACGGCAATCTCACCAATGCGCAAGACATACGGACGCAGATGGAAGCCCGGGGATCCATCTTCCAGACCACCAGCGATACGGAAGTCATCGTCCATCTGGTCGCGCAATCCCGGGAGCAGACCCTGCCGGATGCAATTGCCGACGCACTGCGTCGTGTGGAAGGGGCATTCTCGCTCGTCATGATCAGTCCAGACAGGATCTTTGCGGCTCGCGATCCCCGAGGATTCCGCCCTTTGGCCATGGGACGCATCCCCGCTCAGGGCGACCAGCGGCAGGACACAATCGTGTTTGCCTCGGAGACCTGCGCGTTCGACCTGATTGGCGCCCGTTATGAGCGGGAGGTCAAACCCGGTGAACTGGTAATCGTAGGACCTGAAGGAACGACGTCCCGTTTTTACTCTTCCACGATGCCGCAGTCGAGCTGCATCTTTGAGCACGTGTATTTTGCGCGACCAGACAGCCGAATTTTTGGGCGTTCGGTGCAGGAAAGCCGAGAGGAACTCGGACGGCAACTGGCGCGGGAAGCTCCGGCAGATGCCGACTTGATCGTTCCGGTGCCGGATTCCGGGGTTACCGCGGCGATCGGCTACTCGGCTGAAAGCGGCATCCCGCTTCGATTTGGCCTCATTCGCAACCACTACGTCGGACGCACCTTCATTGAGCCGCAGCAATCGGTGCGAGACTTCGGTGTGAAACTGAAGTTGAACCCGGTGCGCAGTCTGCTTGAGGGCAGGCGTATCGTCTTGATTGACGACTCCATCGTTCGCGGCACGACCAGCCGCAAGATCGTTCGCATGATCCGCAACGCGGGAGCAAGAGAAGTCCACATGCGCATCTCGTGTCCGCCAACCATGTCGCCGTGCTTCTACGGCGTCGACACTCCGCGCAAGAAGGAACTGATTGCCGCGAACAATTCCATCGAGCAGATCCGGCAGTACATCGGCGCGGATTCTCTGGCTTACCTTTCCCTTGACGGTCTGAAGAAGGCCTGCCACGACGGCGAGAAGACCACCTACTGCACGGCCTGCTACACCGGTGTCTACCCGACCAATCTGGTGGACGTCGAGGAGATTCACCCGGTTGCTGTCGAGAAACGGTGAGCTCGCCAGAGTCTCACTCCTTCGAGCAGGTACTTGATCCTATAAACGCCTACGATCGGCTCGCCCCTTTCTACACCCAATTCAGCGAGCGGCGCTCCCGGTATCTGCGCAGCGTGGAAGCGCAGATCGAATTGCGAATTCCAGCTGGAGCCAAATCCTTGCTTGACATTGGCGCGGGCGACGGAAGTCGGGCTTTGCGGATTGCTGGAAAACTGGGGATTTCACGAGCGGTGCTCCTCGAACCAAGCCAACAGATGTCCAGGCAGACCTTAGCGGTTTGCGAGATGTGGAATGCCAGGGCCGAAGACTTGGACATCAACACGGTCTCAGAACGGTTCGATGTGGTCACATGTCTCTGGAACGTACTTGGGCACATACAAGGATTCGACAAACGAGTTCGCGCTTTGTGCCTTGCCGGGCAACTGCTCTCGCCCGGGGGCCTGCTGTTCGTGGATGTCATTCATCGCTACAACCTGGGCACATACGGGCTTCTGATGACGGTCGCTCGTTGGCTCCGCGATCATCTAGCCCCCGGCGATGACAACGGGGATGTGATTGCGCGTTGGAAAACGGCAGCAGGCGAAATCCAGACCTACGGGCACGTTTTTACCGATCGAGAAATGCATCGTCTGGCGGAATCGGCAAGCTTGCAGCGCATCGAAAGAGTCACAATCGACTACGGCACGGGGAGAATTTGTCGAACCAACTGGATGGGTAATTTTCTTTACGTCCTTCGTCGCGTTTCCTGAATTGCATCTTTCAATCGACCGCACACCTCCCGAATTTCAGCCTGGCTAAGCTCGTTAAAGAAGGGGAGTTGTATCACTCGGTCAGCAACCTAGGCGACGCTCGAAATCGAGGGAGATTCAAGCCCGGCGCGTCACTGGCCCGTGGGCACAGATTATGAATTTCTTGTGAGGGCTGATGCATCTTAAACAGTTGGGAAGGCAGACCATCTGCGCCCGAAATTGATACACTGGAATACTTCGCCAGCCGTCCGGCCCCTAACCTGTAAGACTCGGGAGATACTCCAATGGCGGTAAGTGATCAGGCAATCCTCACAGGGAAACAGATTGACACCCTGAGCATTAACACGATCCGAACTCTGTCCATAGATGCCGTGCAGAAGGCCAACTCTGGCCACCCCGGTGCGCCGATGGCTTTGGCCCCGGTGGTTTACGTCCTATGGCAACAGTTCCTGCGATACGATCCCGCCAATCCGGTATGGCCGAATCGCGACCGGTTCATTCTCTCGAACGGGCACGCTTCGATGTTGCTGTATTCCATGCTTTACCTGACCGGAGTGCGGGCAGTGGATTCCGAATATAAGGTCCTCGACAAGCCAGCTATTTCGCTCGATGACATCAAGAGCTTTCGTCAACTCGACAGCAAGACTCCTGGACATCCGGAATATCGGATCACCTCGGGGCTGGAAACCACCACTGGGCCGCTCGGCCAGGGCATCGGCAACAGCGTGGGGATGGCGATCGCCGGCAAGTGGCTGGCGGCCCGCTACAACCGTCCGGGATTCGAGGTTTTCGATTACAACGTATACGCGTTCTGTGGGGATGGCGATCTGATGGAAGGCGTCGGCGCAGAAGCTGCGTCGCTCGCAGGCCATCTGAAATTGTCGAATCTCTGCTGGCTGTACGACGCGAACCAGATTACGTTGGATGGTCCCGCAATCTGGTCTTTCAGCGAGGATGTTGCAACTCGCTTTCTCGGGTATCAATGGAATGTTCTTCATGTTCCGGACGCGAATGATTTGGAAGCGGTGGCAAACGGGATTCGAGAATTTCATCTGACCAGGGATCGCCCAACGCTGATTATTGTCAACAGTCACATCGGCTATGGATCGCCCAAGAAGCAGGACACCAATGCCGCGCACGGTGAGCCGCTGGGAGAAGAAGAAGTCCGCGCCGCCAAAAAGTTCTACGGCTGGCCGGAAGATGCGCAGTTCCTGGTTCCGGACGGAGTTCGGGAGCATTTTCGGGATGGCATCGGGCGGCGGGGACAAGACCTGAGTTCCAACTGGTATGAGCTGATCGGAAAATATGGCCAGCAGTTCCCGGATCTCGCCGATCACATCAATCGCATGCAGCGCCGCGACCTTCCCGAGGGCTGGGACAAGAACATCCCGACTTTCCCCCCTGATGCAAAGGGAGTCGCCACGCGCGAGAGCTCGGGAAAAGTTCTCAATGTCTTCGCACAGAATATTCCTTGGCTAGTGGGCGGATCGGCCGATCTCGCAACTTCGAACAAGACCACCCTGAAGTTTGAGGGTGCCGGGGATTTCCAGGCCGAGGATTACTCCGGGCGAAATTTGCATTTCGGGGTCCGCGAACACGCAATGGCCGCCGCCCTGAATGGCATGGCACTGTGTAAGCTTCGTGCCTTTGGCGGCACGTTCTTCAACTTCACGGACTATATGCGGCCTTCCATGCGTCTGGCCGCGGTCATGGAAATACCCACGATTTACGTGTTGACGCACGATTCCATCGGCCTCGGCGAAGACGGCCCGACCCATCAGCCGGTCGAGCAACTTGCATCTCTGCGGGCAATGCCCGGCATGGTGGTCCTGCGTCCAGGTGACGCAAACGAGGTGGTCGAAGCCTGGAAAGCGACGCTGCAGATGAAGCACGAACCGGTCTCCATGGTTCTTACGCGGCAAGCTCTGCCCACCTTAGATCGCAACAAGTATGCTGCGGCGGCAGGGCTGGCAAAGGGCGGATATGTCCTGGCCGAATCGCAAGGCAAGCCGGATCTGATCCTGATCGGCACCGGTAGCGAGTTGTCCCTATGCGTTGCGGCATACGAGAAGCTGACGGCAGAGGGCACACGCGTGCGGGTCGTCAGCTTGCCGTCCTGGGAGCTGTTTGAGAAGCAGACGCAAGCCTATCGCGACAGCGTTCTGCCGCCGGACGTCCGCGCAAGAGTTTCGGTTGAGGCTGGTTCGGTGTTTGGATGGGAGCGGTACGTTGGGCTGGATGGCGCAATCCTAGGAATGACGACTTTTGGCGCCTCGGCACCCGCCAAAGACTTGTTCAAAAAGTACGGATTCACGGTCGAACATGTGCTCGAAGCCGCCAGAGGAGTTCTGGCAAGGAAAAAATAGCTCGTCTTGCTTCGCGCAGCTCCGTGCCCTTCCTGGGATGAAACTGGTTCACACTGGGGGCATCGAGTGCGCCATGGACGATCCAACATAAAGCGAGGTTCTATATGCAACCAACTGGAGTTTTGGAAACTGCGAAAGCGACGAATCCACTGAAGGATCTGCTGAGGTATGGCCAGTCAGTCTGGTTGGACTACATCCGTCGCGACCTGATCACCAGCGGCGAACTGAAGCGGCTGGTCGAGGAAGACGGCTTGCGCGGGATGACGTCGAATCCTGCGATCTTCGAGAAGGCTATCGTGGGCAGCAAAGACTACGCCAGCATTCTCGACACCCTCAAAGCCCGCAATGACCTCGACGCCAAAGCTAAATTTGAAGTCATCGCCATTCGCGACATTCAGGATGCAACCGACCTGCTGCGTGTTGTGTACGACGAATCCAAGTGGCGCGACGGCTACGTCAGTCTGGAAGTTTCTCCGCATTTGGCTCGTGACACGCAGGGAACTCTCGAAGAAGCGCGTCGCTTGTGGAAAGCCGTGAACCGTCAGAACCTCATGATTAAGGTTCCCGGGACAAAGGAAGGCATTCCGGCTTTTGAACAACTGATCAGTGAAGGCATCAACATCAACGTCACCTTGCTCTTTTCGCAGGATGTCTATCAACAAGTGGCAGAAGCCTATGTTCGCGGGCTGGAGAAGTTCGCCTCCAATGGTGGCGATCCGAAGCGGATTGCCAGCGTCGCCAGCTTCTTCGTCAGCCGCATCGACAATTCGATCGATGCTGAAATGGCCAACCGCCTCAAGTCCGAAAAAGACCCCGCGAAAACCGAGAAGCTCAAGAGCGTTGTCGGCAAGGTTGCCATCGCCAATGCGAAGCTTGCCTATGAGCGTTACTTGGGAATCTTTTCCGGTCCACGTTGGGACAAACTGAAATCTCAAGGTGCGCAGACGCAGCGTGTGCTGTGGGCCAGTACCAGCACGAAGAATCCTTCTTATCCCGACATCCTGTACGTGCAGGAATTGATTGGACCGGACACGGTGAACACGATTCCACCCGCTACCTTGGACGCCTTCCGTGATCACGGGCAACCCCGCGAGACCCTGACCGAGGATATCGCGGGCGCGAGAGAAACCATGAAGACGTTGGCCGATCTTGGCGTGTCCATCGACCAGGTCACCGACAAGCTGACCGATGATGGCGTGCGCTTGTTCGAAGAGGCATTTGACAAACTGCTAGTCGCAGTGGAGAAGAGCACGCAAGCATGATTGGGAACGAAAGCTACATCCTGCCCGCTGCTCTGAACAAGCAGCTCACAGACGCCGTTGCCGACTGGGGGAATCACAACAAGGTACGCCGTCTGTGGCAGCGCGATGCCTCTCTGTGGACGAACTCCGACGAAGGGCAGTGGCTTGGCTGGCTGGACATTGTCGAGAAACAGATGGCCGACCTGTCGAAGTTTCAGCAATTTTCCGAGGAGGTGCAAAAAGACAAGTTCTCCGATGTTCTTCTCCTCGGCATGGGCGGCTCAAGTCTCTGCCCGGAAGTGCTGGCAAAGACCTACGGACAGATCGACGGCTTTCCTCGCCTTCACGTCCTCGATTCCACCGATCCCCAACAGGTAAAAGCCTTTGAAGATGCCGTCAATTTAGAGCGAACCCTGTTTATCGTTTCCAGCAAGTCGGGTAGCACGCTCGAGCCGAATATCTTCAAGAAGTATTTCTTCGAGCGCACCAAAGAGATTGTCGGACCTAGCAAGGCCGGCAGCCGTTGGATCGCAATCACCGATCCCGGATCCAAACTGCAGGAAGAAGCCCAGGCGGACAATTTCCGCTACATCTTCCATGGAGTGCCGAGCATTGGCGGCCGCTATTCGGCGCTCTCGAATTTCGGCATTGTGCCGGCGGCTGCGATGGGAGTAAGTGTTTCAAAATTCCTCGCCCACGCCCAAACGATGGTGCAGGCGTGCACGGCCGATGTAGCCAGTAACCCCGGCGTCATGCTCGGTCTCATTCTCGGCTCGGCTGCGAAACTGGGGCACGACAAGCTGACGATCGTGGCGTCGCCTGCGATTTATGACCTCGGGGCATGGCTCGAGCAGTTGATCGCTGAGTCCACGGGAAAGCAGGGCAAGGGAATTATTCCCGTCGACCGCGAGGAACTTACCGGACCCGAGGGCTACGGCAAGGACCGCATATTCGCCTACCTCCGCTTCGACCCGGCCCCGGATTCGAACCAGGACGAGCATTTAGCGGCGCTTGAAAAGGCCGGCCACCCGGTGATTCGAATCTCGCTGAAGGACACCTACGATCTTTCACAAGAATTCTTCCGTTGGGAGATCGCCACCGCGGTGGCGGGTTCGGTTATCGCCATCAATGCCTTCAACCAGCCTGACGTGGAAGCCAGCAAAATTGAGACCCGCAAGCTCACGAATGAGTACGAGCAGTCGGGATCTCTGCCTCCAGAGAGACCAATCTTCGAGCAGGCCGGCATCAAGTTGTTTGCCGATCCAGACAATGCAAGCGCCGTGAACCGCGGGAACCTTGCCGGACATGTAAAGGCCCACCTCGACCGCATTCAGCCCGGCGACTACTTCGCGGTGCTGGGCTACATTCAGATGAACCGGGAACACGAAGCTCGACTGCAGGAGATTCGTCATGCTGTCCGGGATGCCAAGCAGGTAGCCACTTGTCTTGGTTTCGGCCCTCGCTTTCTGCATTCGACAGGACAGGCGTATAAGGGCGGCCCGAATAAGGGAGTCTTCTTGCAGATTACCTGTGACGACGCCCACGATTTGCCCGTACCGGGGGCAAAGTACACGTTCGGTATTGTGAAAGCAGCGCAGGCCCGCGGCGATTTCCAGGTTCTTGCCGACCGCAAGCGAAGGGCATTGCGCGTGCACCTGGGCAAAGACGTGGAAGTTGGACTCTCGGAAATGCTGGACATCGTCGCCGAAGCGTTGATGTAACCGACACTTGAATTTGGGAAGGAGCCGTATGCGTCTGGGAATGGTAGGCCTTGGTCGGATGGGCGCCAACATGGCGCGACGCTTGATGCGCGGCGGTCACGAAGTTGTCGTCAGTGATCTGAGCGCGGACGCAGTCAAAGGCATGGCCAGCGAAGGTGCACTCCCCTCTTCCGCGCTGGGCGATTTCGTGAGCAAACTTGGGTCGCCCCGCATCGCCTGGTTGATGGTTCCGGCCGGAGGCGCGACCGAGTCTTCCGTGCAGGCGTTGGCCGCGAAGTTCGAGTCCGGCGACATTCTGATTGACGGGGGGAACTCGTACTTCAAAGACGACATTCGCCGCTCGAAACTGCTCAAGGATAAAGGCATTCACTACGTTGATGTCGGCACCAGCGGTGGAGTTTGGGGTCTCGAGCGGGGCTATTGCATGATGATCGGCGGCCCCAAAGAGGCCGTTCAGCAACTTGATCCGATTTTCAAGACGCTCGCTCCCGGACGGGGCAACATTCCACGTACCCCGGGCCGCGAAAAGATGGCGGGCACGGCCGAGGAGGGCTACATTTACTGCGGACCTTCTGGTTCGGGACATTTCGTAAAGATGGTGCATAACGGCATCGAGTACGGCATCATGCAGGCGTACGCGGAGGGCTTTGACATTTTCCGCAACGCGAGCAAGCCCGATCTCCCAAGGGACCAGCAGTATGCTCTGAATCTGGCTGACATTGCGGAGGTGTGGCGGCGCGGCAGCGTGGTGAGTTCGTGGCTGCTTGATCTCACCGCCATGGCACTGGCAGAGAATCCTACGCTTGCGGAATATTCCGGATTCGTGCAGGATTCCGGCGAAGGACGCTGGACCATTGAAGCAGCGATCGACGAAGCCGTGCCGGTTGACGTGCTCTCGGCGGCGCTGTTCGTGCGTTTTCGTTCGCGCCAAGAACATACCTTTGCGGAGAAAATGTTGTCCGCAATGCGCCAGAAGTTTGGCGGGCATGTCGAACCAGTACTGGCCGGCAAGAAACCTGCCTGACGGAGAAACGCTTCATGGCACAAGCAGACGTGATGCCTCGCACCCAGCAGCGCACCTCCGGGCGCCCCGGCGACCCCTGCATTATGGTGATCTTCGGCGCTGCCGGCGACCTCACGCAACGCAAGCTCATTCCCGCTCTCTACAACCTCGCGAAAGTCGACTTGCTGCCGAGTGAGTTCGCCATTCTGGGGGTGGCCCACAATCGGATGTCGGACGATCAATTTCGCGAAAAGCTCACCGCGGACATCGCGCATTACGCCGGCAGGGAGGTAGATCCGGAGGTCTGGGATTGGTTCAAACAGCGGCTCTACTACTTGACCGCAGAGTTTGACGACAAGAACACCTACGGGCAGCTGAAGTCCAAGCTTGAGGCGCTCGATAAACAGCACAACACTCACGGCAACTTTTTCTTCTATCTCGCCACTGCACCCAACTTCTTCGGGCCGGTGGTCGAGCAGCTAGCAGCCGCTGGCCTTATGAGTGAACGGGACCATTACTGGCGGCGGGTGATCATCGAGAAGCCATTTGGTCACGACATTGATTCTGCCCGCTCTCTCAACAAGCGTCTGCTCGGGGTGGCCGACGAAAAGCAAATTTATCGTATCGATCACTATCTCGGGAAAGAGACCGTGCAGAACATTTTGGCATTCCGTTTCGCAAACGGAATTTTTGAGCCAATCTGGAACCGCCGCTACATCGATCACATTCAAATCTCCGTGGCCGAAACCGTGGGGGTGGAGCAGCGCGGCAGCTATTACGATTCCGCCGGCGCTTTGCGCGACATGGTCCCGAACCACATCATGCAACTCATCAGCCTCACTGCCATGGAGCCACCCGTCTCCTTCGAGGCGAACGCCGTCCGAGACGAACAGGCCAAAGTGCTTCATGCAATCCAGCCCTTGAGTTCCGAGGAAGTTCTAACAAGAACCGTTCGCGGGCAATACGGCCCCGGTATCGAGGGTGCCCAGCGAGTTCCGGGTTACCGGCAAGAGGAGGATGTCCCGAGCGATTCGCGCACGGAAACCTTCGTCGCCATGAAATTAGCGATCGATAACTGGCGTTGGGCCGATGTTCCGTTCTATCTACGTACCGGCAAACGATTAGCAGCGCAGAATACCCACATCACCATCCAATTTCGACGGGCACCGCTCGTACTATTCCGCGACACTCCGGTTGACACCCTGATGCCCAACCAACTGGTACTTCACATTCAGCCGGAAGAGGGCATCTCCCTCCAATTTGCCGCCAAAGTTCCCGGTCCCATCATGCGCTTAGGCGCCGTGGACATGAATTTCGAGTATGCTGATTATTTCGGTACGCAGCCGAGCACCGGCTATGAGCGCCTGTTGCACGATTGCATGATTGGCGATGCTACGCTGTTCCAGCGCGCCGACATGGTCGAGGCGGGTTGGTGCGTGGTCAGTCCGGCGCTCGACGTCTGGAAGGCTCTGCCTCCGCGCAATTTCCCCAACTATCCTTCGGGAAGCTGGGGGCCGCGAGAAGCCGATGAGCTGCTGGAACGCGACGGTCGTCATTGGAGGAATTTCGAGAAATGATCCTGGCGGGCGACATCGGGGGCACAAACGCACGCCTCGCACTTTTTGACGTCCAGAACCAAGAGTTCAAGCTTCAACAACTCTCCATTTTCCCTAGCCGTCATTACTCGGGACTGGACCAAATTGTCGCGGAATTTGTAGGCAGCACGAAAGTTCATCCCACACAAGCATGCTTCGGAATCGCCGGGCCGGTCAATAACGGTCGGGTGGAGGCCTCGAATCTCCCCTGGATCATCGAATCCAAGCGGTTGGCAGACGAATTGAGGCTCAACAAGACCGTGCTCATCAACGATCTCGAGGCCACCGGATGGGGGATCGGTGCCCTCTCTTCGAGCGACCTTGTGCCGCTGAATAACGTGATTTCCATTACAGGTTCGGCCAACGGCAACCAGGCTGTCATTGCTGCGGGCACTGGGCTTGGCGAGGGCGGACTGTACTGGGACGGCGCGCGCCATCATGTTTTCGCCTCCGAAGGCGGCCATTGCGATTTCGCGCCCGAGGACGATCTGCAGCTTGAGCTTTATCGGTACTTGCGCAGCCGCTATGGCCATGTCAGCTATGAGCGAGTCCTGTCCGGACCCGGCCTGATCAACATTTTTGAGTTTCTCCGCGACACCGGCCGGGGGAAACCACCAGACTGGCTGGTAGCGGAGATGGTGGAAAAGGACGCTGCGGCAACCATCTCGAATGCGGCGTTAAGAGGCCAGTGTGCGATGTGCGAGCAGGCTCTGAACATCTTCGTTTCGGTTTTCGGCGCGGAGGCCGGCAACCTAGCCTTGAAGCTCAAGTCGACCGGCGGTGTTTTCTTGGCGGGGGGAATTGCTCCGAAGATCCTCCCCAAGCTGGCCACTCCATTATTTCTTGAGGCCTTCCTGGCAAAGGGCCGTTTACGTCATCTGATGGAAATCATACCCATCCAGGTCATCACCAACGACAAACTGGGTCTTTTGGGCGCTGCACGGTGTGCATCCCTGGAAGCCGCCGCTTAAGTTTCATGCCTTCAGATCCAGAAATTGCCGTTTTCTCTTCCAGTCAGGAGTTATTTCGTGCCTCGGCAGAAAAGTTTTGCGAGGTCGGCAGACAGGCAATCCAGGAACACGGGCGATATACGGTTGCCCTGTCGGGTGGGTCAACGCCAATCGGGTTGCACCAACAGCTCGCGACCACCTTCTCCACTGAGCTGTCATGGGAGAGAGTTTTCTTCTTTTGGGGAGACGAGCGCCATGTCCCCCCCGATTTTCCGGAGAGCAATTTCCGCATGGCGAAGGAGACATTGCTTTCGAAGCTGCCGATATCGGCGGAACACGTCTTCCGAATGCCCGGCGAAATTCCGGATGCCAATCAAGGATCAGGCGTGTACGAGCAGTGTTTGAGCGAGTTCTTTGGCCCTGCCCCGGGGCAGTTTCCACGTCTCAACTTCATTCTTCTTGGAATTGGGCCGGAAGGACATACGGCATCCCTATTCCCGGAGACAACCGCCCTCGAGGAGAAGCAGCGCTTCGTGGTTGGAAACTACGTCGCTTTGCACAGCACCTGGCGGATCACCTGTACCTACCCGGTCCTCAACAATGCCGAAAATGTCATGTTCCTGGTAGAAGGAGCCGGAAAAGCGGAGATCGTGCGGACTGCGCTGCGAGATCCATCTGCCAACCTTCCATGTCAGCGAGTGAGACCCATCCACGGAAAGCTAATGTGGTACCTGGATAAGGCAGCCGGCGCGAAGCTATAAGCGCCGCCCACAGCTCGACATTCCCGACAAAAAGCAAAAGTTCTCGGCTGACCGGTTTGTTGACCGCTCAAAACACCGGGGCGAGATTGTGCATCTTCTGGTATAGCTTGCGGTCCACGGTGCGCAGTATTTCTTCCAGACTTGTTCCGGTTATGTATGCCGCAACTCCCCATGCGAACGAGAGTTGATACGCCTTGCCGTTCGTGGTGTTCCATTCCTCCACTGCGCGCAACAGCCTCTGCAGGGGAAAGCCGGCTTGGGATTCCGAAGTGTCGGACATCACGATCAGGAACTCGTCACCACCCTGGCGGAAAATCAGGTCGCCGCCGCGGAAGACGTTTTTCAAGATCTTCGCGAATTCGGTCAGAACGCGGTTCCCTTCCATGTTCCCGAGCTTCGCATTCAGTTCGCGAAACTCGTTGATGTCTACGCTTAGGAACGTCAAGGGTTCACCACTGCGGTTGGCGCGTGCCAGCTGATGCGAGATCAATTCGTTTAGCGCCCGGCGATTCAACAGTTGTGTAAGTGGATCAATGAGGGAAAGGTTCTCCAGCCGTTCGTTGAGGACCAGTTCTCCAATCAGCGTCTTACGGGTTGAGTTCAGGTTCGCGCGCTGCGAAAGTAGATAGATGTTGCCGAGCACCACCAAGCAAATAAGTCCGAAAAACAGCTGTGGCAAATAAGCCTGCCCCATTCGAAGCACACGCTCCCCACCGTTCAAGCTAGGAACAACCAGCGCCACGAATCCGCCGGTCAAGACCAGCACCATCAGACTCGCAATCGACCATAGCTGCAGGTCCCGGCTGGAAAGCTGGTGGATTTGGCGTTGTATTTCCTCCGCCCGTGCCAGCATGGACGGTTGCTGCTCTTGCATGACTTGCGACATCTCATCCCCCCTGCGAATACACCTTGCCCCTGGATGCCACTCTCCATGGTAGGTGGAACTACCCTGATTCGTGACTGAAAGTCTACGATCGCTGTTACCTTCGTAAGGCGGCTTTGCCCTCCCCACGACCGGCGCTGCGGGACTGTCAAGTGTGATTAAATCCATTGCGTGCCATTGAGCGAGGCCCTAAGAGCTGCAATTCAAAGACTTAGCAGGGACCAAGTTCCCTCCCCTCGAATGAACGCGGAGCTCCTGCTGATGTTCACTCTTCAATGCGATCGTGCCTACCTCTACGGGCATCGCGAGCGGGAGCTGAGCGACGAAGAACAGGCTCGCTATGACGAGGCACTCGCCCAACGTGCCCAGGGTGTTCCAGCCCAGTACATCACCGGGCATCAGGAGTTTTGGGGAATGGACTTCCTCGTCTCGCCCTCGGTGCTGATTCCTCGGCCCGAAACAGAACACGTCGTTGAACGCGTACTGGAAGTTCTGGGCGACTGGCGTGGGGAACAGAAACCTCCTAAGAATATTTTCGCCAGACCGCGATTAGTCGATGTGGGCACAGGTTCGGGCTGCATCGCACTGGCCCTGGCGAAGGAACTGCCGCAAGTCGAGATTCACGCAACGGATATTTCGGCAGAGGCACTCGAGCTTGCGCGCGCAAACGCTGCTCGCCTGAACCTGGAGGCGCGGGTTGCTTTTCACCAATCCGACCTTCTCGCCGGAATCGAGCCGCCCTTCGATGTCGTAGTCTCCAATCCTCCCTATGTAGGTCTCGCGGAAGAAGACCAGGTACAGCTTGAAGTTCGTAAATTTGAGCCTAGGATCGCGGTTTTTGCCGGGCAAACGGGACTGGAAACGATGGCGCGCCTAGTACCCCAGGCCTATGCAGTGCTTAAGCCCAATGGTTGGTTCGTCCTGGAGATGAGCGGAACCATCGCGGAAAAGGCACAGACCCTACTCGATGGCTGGCCCAATTTACAGGTTATGCCTGACCTGCAAGGCATTCCCCGCGTGCTGTCCGCACAAAGACCGTCCTGAAGGACAACCGTGGCTATCCCCGAAGTAACCTTCTCTCGCCTATTTTCAGGGCTACACTTTAACCCAGCACCCTCCCCCTAGTGAGGTCTTGTTCGGGGATGAAATTCTCCAAGCTGCACATTGCGATCGCCGGCGGAGCAGGGCTCTTGCTGCTGCTCAGCTTCTTCGGATACCTGATGTGGCTGAATGGCCAGCCGGCCGTATTGGCTAAGTCTTCCGATGTGGATCCGCTAACAAAGCTTCCCCTCAAGTTGGATCTAAATCCAATGCGGGATCGCACCTCCGAACATGCCGCCAATGAATTTCTCCGCTCCATGCGCGAGGGAAAATGCCACGACGAGCTCTCGCAATGGGAAGACGACTATCGCGCGAAGCGGGCTGCGTTCATTTGCGATTCGGAAAAAAAGCACCCGCTGGTTTCCTGGAAGATTGCCGATTGGGAAGACCGGGCGCCCCTGCGGATTCTGTCCTACACGGGAAAGCGTCGCAATGAAGGGCCGGGATATCAGGACTTGATTTCGGTCACCCTCGACAGCCGCAGCGGAGAGTGGGTTGTCTCCAGCTATGACGCCGTGTATTGAGCCTACTCGGCCGCGTAATTCGGCGCCTCGCGCGTAATCATCACATCGTGAACGTGACTCTCGCGCAGGCCGGCTCCGCTGATCCGAACGAATCGGGTTTTCTGCAGCAACTCCGGCAGGGTCGAGCACCCGCAATAACCCATGCCCGATTTCAATCCGCCAACCATCTGGTAAAGGATCATCGACACTGAGCCGCGGTATGGTACGCGACCTTCAATTCCTTCCGGCACGAGTTTCGCCAGCCGGTTTGGATCGGCACCCATGTGGGGAATCGCCGGGGAAGCCTCTTGTGAGGCGCTCTGGAAATAGCGCTCGCTCGATCCGGCAGCCATGGCGCCGATCGATCCCATACCTCGATAGGATTTAAATGTGCGACCTTGGTAGAGGATCAGTTCACCAGGACTTTCGTCGGTACCAGCGAACATCGAACCGATCATGACGGCGCTCGCACCCGCCGCCAAGGCCTTCGTAATATCGCCGGAATACTTGATCCCGCCATCAGCAATGATCGGAACTCCCGCCTCTTTGGTTGCCCGATAGCCTTCTGCAATTGCCGTAATCTGCGGCACTCCGGCGCCGGTCACGATGCGAGTCGTGCAGATTGAGCCCGGACCAATGCCCACTTTGATCGCGTCCGCCCCCGCCTTGGCGAGTTCGCATGCCCCATCGAAAGTACCGACGTTCCCCGCGATCAGGTCAACTTCGGGGAATTTCGCTTTGACCTTTTTCACCGCATCGAGGACGCGACTTGAGTGCCCATGCGCACTGTCGATCGCCAGGACATCGACATGCTCCCTCACCAGTTCTTCTGCCCGCTCGAGGAAATCTCCCGTAGCCCCGATCGCCGCCCCCACTCTCAGCCGGCCGTGATCGTCCTTGGCAGCGTTGGGATACTTCAATCTCTTCTGGATGTCTTTGACCGTGATCAGGCCCTTGAGGTTGTAGTTGTCATCGACCACCAGGAGTTTCTCGACTCGATGCTTATGCAGAATTCTCTCCGCATCCTGCAGGGTGGTTCCCACCGGAACCGTGATCAGGTTCTCCTTGGTCATGACCTGGCTGATCGGAATGTCGAAGCGGGTTTCGAACCGGAGATCGCGATTTGTAAGGATGCCGACCAGTTTCTTGTTCTTGGTGATTGGCACGCCGGAAATTTTGTACTTCCGCATCATTTCGAGCGCGTCGGAAACCTTATCGTCCGGGCTCATCGTCACCGGGTCAACAATCATTCCGCTTTCCGAGCGCTTCACCTTGTCGACCTCTTCGGCTTGCTGCTCAATCGTCAAATTGCGATGGACGATACCCAGTCCCCCCTGTTGCGCCAGGGCTATGGCCATGTGGGACTCGGTCACGGTGTCCATCGCCGCGCTGACAATCGGAATATTCAACCGGATATTGCGCGTGAGCTGTGTCTGCGTGCTGGCATTCGCGGGGACCACGTCAGAGCGGGCCGGCAGCAGCAACACGTCGTCGAAGGTAAGCGCTTCAGGTACGGGGAAGTGAATCATAGGATGCCGAGTGAAACCTTTATTGTAGAGAGCCACGCTGGCCTAGGCAAACCGACAAACAAAGGTAAACGCTAAAGCATCGCAATCGGGTGCCGTGGCATCGCCCGAAGCTTGGCCGAAATGACGACGCTTGGAGAGGTACGGTTACTAAAGTTTTCCCGAAAACGTCCAAGAGGAATGATCCGGCTGTTTCCTCATGCTAGCTTTTTTAGAGGCTTGGCCCATAACCTAGCAAAATGTGTTTTGTGCTGCGGGTTCCTCCGAGGTTTGGGAGTGGCAACATTCTCGAATCTCTCAGGCAGCCAGGTGCGCAGGCTCAGCGCAGCTGGGAAAGCGCGTTGCGCCTGAACTATGACGATTCGCAAAAAGATCATTGTGTTTTCAGCGGTGGCTTTGGGAGCCTTCTTGGCCATCGTGTTTCTGATCTCGCGTTTCGCGCTGATCAAGGCATTCACGCGACTCGAAGGCGACGCTGCGCAGGGCACCATCCACCAGATTCACAGCGCTCTTAAACACAGGCACAACAATCTGGAAACCGTAGCCCATGAGTATGCCCAATCGGATGCGGCCTACGAATTCCTGCAGAGCAAGAATATCGAGGACACGCGAAATCTCCTTACCCCCGACGCCCTCAAAGCACTCCATGTTGACCTGGTGGCCATTCTAGACAGCGCCAACAATCTGGTTTTTTACCGCATCGGCGCCAGTTGGTTGCCCGATTCCGCCCAGCTGCAAACAATTACCACGGCCGGTTCTCGATATGCCGGCATTAAGGGTGGATTTCCTACGCGCGGGATTCTCGAAGTCGGCGGCCACGTTCTGCTGCTCTGCTATCAGCCGGTGCTACCCGGAAATGGCGCTGGACCATCGCGCGGAACGGTCGTCATGGCGAGTGAACTGGATGGTGCCGAAGTCGACTTGCTGTCTAACTCGCTCGGATTTCCAGTGTGGTTGGAACCCGCCAACATCGTCGTTGGCGATGGCCAGGGTGTGGCATGGAGCAACGGCATCGATTCTGCTCGTATTGAGAGCGACTCGACCATGCTGAACTATGTCGCCGTCCGGGACTTGTCCGGCAAGACTTGCAGACTGTTGGCCGCACGAACCCAGCGCTCTTTCTTTCTCGAAGGCAAGAAGGAAATCGACTATCTGCTGGGGCTGCTGATGCTGGCAGGCGTGGTGTATTGTGCAACCCTGTTTTTCTTCGTCGAGGAAGTTCTGGTGCGCCGCGTCGCTTCTCTGGGAAGCGACGTCAGCAAGGTTACCGTGAGCGGAGATCTTTCGTTGCGCCTGAATGGCGAAGGCAAGGACGAACTCAGCACCTTGGCCCGCACACTGAATACGATGTTGTCTTCCATTCAAAAGACCAAGTCCGAATTGATGCAGGCTCAGGAATCGCTTCGTTTTCACGCCGAGCATGACGCACTCACGGGCGTGCTGAACCGCCGCGCCATTCGCGACGTCCTGCGAAAGGAGCTGGCCCGGTGCCGCCGCGAAAAGAACACGCTGGGCGTGATTCTTGGCGATGTCGATCACTTCAAGAAGATCAACGACCGTTACGGCCATGCCGCCGGGGACGCAGTGCTCGTAGGGGTCGTGCAGAGGATGCAATCGGTGCTGCGCTCCTACGACGCCCTTGGACGCTACGGTGGCGAAGAATTCCTCATCATTGCGCCGAACTGCGATCTCGCCATGGCGCAAAGACTAGCTGAGCGTGTGCGCAGCATCATCGCGGATGAAGCCATGGACCTCGGTCATGCGTCGGCCAACGTGACTCTGAGCATGGGCGTGACCCTTGGCACCGCCGAAAGCGACCCCGAATTTCTGGTCGCACAGGCCGACACCGCCATGTATAACGCGAAGCGCAACGGCAGGAACCGCCTTGAGGTTGAGCTCCCCGAAATCGAGCCACTCCAAGTCAGGAACCACTAACCCGCAGATCGCCGCCTTCCCGTCCTTCTCGAGCGCAAATGCTACAGTAATCGTGGATGTCCGCAGCCAACTCACTGCTGGTTCGCGCCTGTAAACGTCTGCCCGTCGACCGCACTCCGGTGTGGTTAATGCGACAAGCCGGCCGCTACATGAGCGAATATCGTGCCGTTCGCAAAGACCATTCGCTCATCGAAATCTGCAAGAAGCCAAGCCTCGCTGCCGAGGTAACGATCACCGCGGCTGAGATCCTCGAAGTCGATGGAGCAATCATCTTTGCCGACCTGCTGCTTCCCTTGGAAGTCATGGGCCTGCCTTTCCGGTTCGTGGCCGGTGAGGGCCCCATCGTCGAGAAACCGCTTCGCACGGCGCAAGACATTGCGCGATTACGAACCGATGCCGCGGCGGACCTCGGCTATGTCAGCGAGGCAGTACGGCTGGTATCGGATCATTTTGGCGACAAGGTTCCGGTAATCGGATTCTGTGGAGCGCCTTTCACTTTGGCGAGTTACATGATTGAAGGCGGCGCGTCGCGGCACTACATACAGACCAAGCGCCTAATGTATAGCGCGCCCCAGCTTTTCGATCAACTATTGGCGAAACTGGTGACCGTAACCGCGGAATATGCCTGCGAGCAGGTCACCGCAGGAGCCGATGTGCTTCAGGTATTCGACAGCTGGGTCGGGTGCCTCTCGCCGCAAGACTATCGCCGCTACGTTTTGCCACGCACGCGCGAACTCATCGGGAAGCTCAAGACATCAGGCGCTCCGGTCATCTACTTCGGAACCGATACCGCCACCCTGCTTTCCGCAATTTCGGAAACCGGCGCTGATGTGATTGGCCTGGATTGGCGGATCCCGCTCGATGAAGGGTGGCGGCAACTCGGATACGACATGGCGGTGCAAGGGAACCTCGACCCGGTGGTCCTTTTCTCTCCTTGGAAGCAGGTTGAGGCAGCCGCACGAGATGTGGTAAATCGCGCCCAGGGACGTCCGGGACACATCTTCAACTTGGGCCATGGCATTTTGCCGGAGACGCCGGTCGACCATGTAAAAGCGCTTGTCTCATTTGTTCACGAGAACTCGCAGATTGCAGTCGCAGCTCAGAAACTATGAGCAGTTCGGACAAAATCCGTCAGGCTGTACTGCTACTCGCCCATGGCAGTCCGGACTCCGTCGATCAGATTCCCGAGTTCCTTTCGAAAGTGACCGGTGGCCGCCCCCTGCCCGTGGCGGTTGTGGAGGAGGTGAAGCATCGCTATGCCAAGGTCGGTTGTTCCCCGTTGACCGACTTGACTGTGAAGCAAGGCGAGCTCTTGTCCAGGCGCCTTCGCATTCCGGTCTACGTAGGTATGCGCAATTGGCATCCTCTGGTCGCTGACACGCTTGCGCGCATGAATGCGGATGGGGTCACCAACGTGAGTGTCATCTGCATGGCTCCCCAGAATTCAAGAACCAGCGTAGGGCTGTATCGAAATTCCCTTCGCGGGGCGGATTGCCATTTGAAGTTTGATTTTGTGGAATCCTGGCACGATCAACCGAGGCTCATTCAGTCCTTTGCTGAGAAACTCAGGACTGGTCTTGAGGGAGCGGAAAAGGAATACGGGAAGGTGCCACCGGTGATTTTCACCGCCCACAGTGTCCCGGAACGCACGATACTCGAGGGTGACCCGTACGAAGACCAAGCCAAGGACACAGCTTACCTGGTAGCAGCTGCCGTGGGTCTTGATCGTTTGGCGTGGAAATTCGCCTTCCAAAGTCAGGGCATGTCGGGAGGGACATGGCTGGGGCCGACGGTTGAGCAGACGATCCTGCAGTTGAAAGCGGCTGGCAAAGATGGCGTCTTCATACAACCCGTGGGATTTCTCTGCGACAACATTGAAATCCTTTACGACATCGATATAGGGTTTCAAGCATTCGCCCAGGCGCAAGGGATGCGCCTGTGGCGGGCGGAATCGCTAAACACCTCGCCTTTGCTCACCGAGGCCCTGGCGGAAATCGTTCATTCCAGGACTTCTGTTCCAGTCGGTAACTGACATGACCAGGAGAATCGCAGTTGTCGGAGGCGGAACCTCTGGCCTGTCTGCCGCCTACTCCCTGCAAAAGAGGAAGTCCGCCGGATTCCCGCTCGAGTTTGTCGTGTACGAAGCGGGCCAACAATTCGGAGGAGTAATCCGCACCGAGCGGGTTGATGGTTGCGTGATCGAGGCTGGCCCGGATTCCTTTCTTACCGAGAAGCCTTGGGCGGCAGATCTCTGCCGCGAACTAGGTCTCGGCGATGAATTGATCTCATCGAATGATGCCGAGCGCAGGACGTACATGCTGATCAACGGTCGCCTGCTACAGATTCCAGACGGGCTAATGTTCATGGTGCCCACCAAACTCGGGCCGACCTTTCTCTCCCCCATGTTCTCGGTAAGAACGAAGGCGCGAATCGTTCGCGAATGGCTCTTACCGCCGAAGCCAAAGCGCAAGGAAATGACGGTGGGTGAGTTCGTCGAACGCCACTACGGCCGCGAGATGGTGGACCGGGTCGCCGATCCTCTGCTCGCCGGTGTTTACGGCGGCAGTGCCGATCAGCTCAGCGTAGATGCGGTTCTGCCCCGTTTCGTCCAGATGGAAACCAAGTACGGGAGCTTGGGCCGCGCCATGGCCGCGGCAGCAAAGAATGCACCTGCATCCGCTTCGCGTTCACTGTTCACCTCGCTCAAGTCGGGCATGCAGCAAATGACGAGCGCACTGATTTCGCGACTGCCGAAAGAAGCGCTGAGAGCTGGCGTCCCCATTGAACAAGTTCAGCCTGAATCGGGAAAATGGCTCGTGATCGGCAACGGGCGCACCGAAGAATACGATGCCGTCGTCCTCGCTACTCCGGCACCCATCGCAGCCGGGCTCTTGACTACCGTGCCGGAACTCACCCGGGAACTAAATGCCATTTCCTACAATTCCTCGATGACGGTCGTCTTCGGCTACGAGCAGAGCGTTCGTTGCACGCTGCCGCCTGGGTTTGGTCTGCTCGTCCCGCGCACCGAGAACCGAAAGATTCTCGCCGCGACGTTTGTTCATAACAAGTTTCCCTATCGCGCCCCAGAAGAGCGCGCCCTGATCCGCTGCTTTGTCGGCGGCACCGTCGCGGACGAAATGCTCGATCAGACCGAGGCCGACATCGCGAACATCGTCGAAAAGGAATTGCAATCGATTCTGGCGATCAACGCGCGTCCGGTATTCGCTCGGGTGTACAAATGGCGCAAGGCAATGGCCCAGTACACGCTTGGGCATTCGGCGCGAGTTGAGCGGATCATGACGCTGGCCGCCCGAATGCCAGGCTTCGCTCTGGCCGGAAATGCTTTCGGTGGCATTGGCGTACCAGACTGTGTGCGCACGGGAGTCGATGCCGCCAATAAGATATTGGCCGATGTGGCTCCGAGCTAGTCGGTTCGAACCGGCTCGGGTGCCTGTTTCACAAACACAAATCGATCGGCGACCACGAAATTCAAGAGCGAGCAAGCTGCCACGCTTAGTAGGTTCGCCAAGAAGTAATTTACGCGAAGTTCTTCCACGAAGGCCTTCATCGCGAGTACATTCCCTGCAATCGAGAAGGCACCGGTACTCAAATTGAATTTCAGGAACCTGGCAACCTTGGTAGCAGATCCGCGGTCCGCCCAGGTGTAGTGCTCATGCCAGGAGAAGTTGTGGATGACCGTCACCTCAACGGCGAGGGCGGTTGCAAAAAGATAGTTCAACCTCAGCCCAGTCTTGAGCAACATCAAGGTAACTAACTGCACCACGATGCCCATCGCTCCCACAGCATTGAACTTCCACCAGCGAGTCCAGTTTTCTGTGGCGGCGCTCATCGGACCTGCTCCTCGCAGTAGAGCCGCCGGATGTTCCTGGCCGTGAAGAACACCAGCATTCCCGACATACCAACAATCCCGACTATCCCGCCGACATCGAATAGGCGATGTCCGTGCAGGACATAGGGCCAGCGCAACACCACCAGGTTACCGATGGCGAGCAAAATCCTTAACTCAGTTGGCCCGAAGCTCCAGAACGACATTTGAAACTCTCCCAACGTATAGGTCGCAAGGTAAGACTGGATCGAGAGCAACAAAAACGCGACGAGTAGCCCGAGGGCTACGAATGGGCTCATATATCCGGAAACGGCCAGGCCTGCCATCAACCCCACGGAGCCAATGCTGTCGAGGATATGATCAACGTAGAACCCATACCTTGGCCTCTGCTTTTGGCGGACCCGGGCCAGGGTGCCGTCGAGGCTGTCGCCAAACCAGTTCAGTGCGAGACAGCCGATGGCCCCGAGAAGCCAGAATCTGTTGAAGCGGGACATGCCATAGCAGACGCCGGTACCAATCTGTCCGGCAAAACCGAGGATCGTGAGATGGTCTGAGTTAACCCACTCTGGCGTCCGTTCCGCCAGCCATATGAGGACGCGCTTTTCCTGTGCTGCCAGGACGCTCTTGTGGAGGCGCATGGCTGTCCGGAAACCTGAAATCATAGGACGATCAAGGACTGCGGTGGGCATCATCGGCCTCCCCTCGGGCCATCATGCCCAAAGCGTCGAACACCGAGCAATGCTCCGGAGGTAAATCAGAAGTCAACTGCAGGTAATCAAATATCTGCTTTGTCCTGTGTGCTTTAGCGGGAACCCAGGGGTGGCTCAAATGGTCCGGAGGAGCACACCAGAGAGAGTTCTCAGCACTTTTCCCGGGCCGTTAGTGTCGGCTCCGTGCCCCCGCCTCCAGGATGGCATGGCTCAACTGCTCACATGCCCAATCCACCTGCTCGGGAGACATCACTGCTGGTGGCGCTAGGACGATGTGGTCGCCCGAATCTGCACCCGCGCAGCCCTGACCGGGATAGACCAACAGTCCACGATCCGTAGCCGCTTGGGCCACCAATCCACTGAAGTTCTGGCTGGCGGGATAAGGTACCTTCGAAGCCTTGTCCACCACAAATTCGATCGCCCACAGCAGGCCGATTCCGCGCACATCGCCGACCGGGGAAAGCTCTTTCATCGTTCCCAAACCTTCCTTGAGCTTGGCTGCGATGGTTCCAGGATGGTCGGAATCTGCTGCGTGGATCAAGTCATGCTGTTTGATGTGATTCAGCACAGCCCTCCCTCCCGCTAGTGAAATGGGATGGGAGCTGTATGTGAACCCATGCATGTGTGCGCCGGAGCCATAGGCTACAACCTCGACGACTTTTGGCGACACGATCACAGCTGCCAGGGGAGCGTATCCGCTCGAAAGACCTTTCGAGGTGACGACAATGTCGGGCGTGACACCCCAATGCTGGACGGCAAAGTTCCGACCGGTGCGCCCGATTCCGCTGGTGACTTCGTCGGCGATAAGCAGAACCTCATTGGCCTCGCAGATGTTCGCGACCTTGTGCAGATAACCCGGCGGAGGCAGCACCGCCCCTAGACAAGTACCGCTGACCGGTTCCAGGATCATCGCTGCCGCTCGGTTGTTGGCGGATGCTAAGGCTGCATCAAGTTCCAGGGCATAGGCGGCCGCGCAATTGGCGCAGCCATCGTGGCAGTCGTAAGCGCAGCGATAGCAGTAGGGCGTGCTTACGGTGGTGAACTCCCGTACCATGGGCCGATAGATTTCAGAGCGCCGGCCATTGTGTGAAACTGCAATGGCGCCCAAGGTTGAACCATGTTGGCTTTGATCGCGGCTAATGATCTGCGAGCGCCCGAAATTGCCGATTTCGACTTGATATTCGCGTGCCAGCTTCAAGGCAAACTCCACTGCGTCTGAACCACTAGCAGTGAAGTAAACGGCTCCGCCCTTGTACGCCGGACCAGCAAATTCAAGCAGCTCACTGCCGTACTGTTCGGCGATGGGCGTCGTGAACTGGCTGGAATGGACGAACTCAAGCGACCGGGCTTGTTCCGCCATGGCGGAGACGATCTCAGAGACGCCATGACCGATGAAATTTACCCCCGCTGACCCGGCAAAGTCGAGGTATTGCTTGCCGCGGGCATCCCAGAGGTAAGCTCCCTCCCCGCGCACTGCCGGCGGGAACGTCTTCCGGAAAGACCTCCGAAGGAGCGCTGAGCCCGGAGAACCCTGTATTGTGGCCTGCTCAATCACCGTATTCGGGAGTGTTCGCACTTCTGATTCGCCCCGACAGAAAAGAGTTGCTGAGGAATCCACAGTTGTTGGTGGTTGCCCCTCGGGCTGCGGCATTCGACCTTACGTTGGCAGGTTTGGGCCTTAGGTTCGTAGGTTTGTACGATGCATCTTTCCGACGAGCCTAGAGACCGCAGAGCAAGACCCACGGCCAACCTCGCAATCCAGAAACGAATCTGTCACGCCACCCCGTTAGAGGTTCGAGGTCGGTCTCAGCCGTGTAGAATCCCCCTTAATGCAGGCTTCCTCCGACCTCTCTTCGTCACAATCCACGCAAGCCGGCAAAGCCAGCCTCCCTGGCACCGCCCAACGATCGGTGCTACAGCGATTTCTTCGCCTGTTTCGACCATCGCACCAGCACACCGCCTTTTCGGCAACGCTGCTTCTGGTTACTACCATCATGCTCTCGCGGATTGTGGGTTTCCTGCGCGAGTGGTATATCGCTTGGGCATTTGGCGCAACCACGGTTACCGACGCCTACAACGCTGGGTTCACGATCCCGGATTGGGTGAATTACCTAGCCGCCGGGGGTACAGCCTCAATCACGTTCGTTTCGATCTACACGCGTTTTCTCGCGGAGAAGCGAGAAGAAGACGCACAGAAGACCTTCTCGGTGATCGTGACGATCATGACGGCGGTGCTCAGCATCGGGATTCTTGCCGCCGAGATTTTTGCGCCGCAGCTGATTCGGCTGATGTTTGGAAAGTTCGAGCCTGACCAACTCGCCCTATGCGTGCACATCACACGTATTCTGCTTCCCGCCCAGTTGTTCTTCTACGTTGGAGGCGTCGCGTCCGCGGTGCTTTTGGCGCACCGCATGTTCCTTCTTCCGGCGATCGGGCCGTTGTTCTATAGCGGCGGAATCATTTTGGGCGGGCTGCTGTTCTCCCGAAGCGTAGGAATATCCGCTCTAGCTTACGGTGGAGTGATCGGGTGTTTCCTCGGGATTTTCCTGATCAATGTGATCGGGGCGGCGCGAGCGGGCGTGCATTACGAGCCGTCCTTTGACTTTCGCAATCCAGCGTTCCGCGAGTGGATACGTCTTACCATTCCGCTGATGTTGGGCGTTTCGCTGGTGACAGTGGACGACTGGATTCTGCGCTATTTCGCAGCGTCGTCGGTCGGTGATATTACGCGTCTCAACTACGCCAAACGCCTGTTCCAGGTGCCGATTGCCGTGCTCGGACAAGCTGCCAGCCAGGCTTCCTTGCCGTTTTTTGCTCGCCTGTTTGGTGAAAAGAAGTTTGCTGAATTCAGCACCATCGTAAATGCCTCGATTTACCGCATCATTGCCGCCGCCCTCATCGCGTGTAGTTTCATGGTCGCGGCGTCCCTTCCCCTGGTGGATCTGGCGTACCGTTGGGGGCATCTGCACTTTTCAGACTCAACCGTGATTGCGACTTATTTCTTGATCTTCTCGATCTCGCTGACCTTCTGGTCGGCTCAGGGGCTTTACGCACGCGCGTTCTACGCTGCCGGAAACACCTTCACCCCGATGGTTGCGAGCACCATCATCACGCTTGCTTCACTGCCGGTGTACTGGCTGTTGTTCCAACGCTTTTCTACGGTTGGCTTGGTGATCGCCTCGGACCTCGGCATTGCTGGAAACTGCATCGCTCTGGCAGTGCTGCTTCACAGACGTGGACTGGTCTCGCTGAGGGCGTTGCAGTGGGACGAGATTGGAAAGGCACTTCTAATTTCCGTGATCGCCGTTGCCGCATCACGACTCGTGGCCGGTCTTGTCCCGCTGCACGGCAGCCGCACCGCCGATCTCGAGTCGCTCGCCCTTATCACCGCGGTTTGGGCAGGGGTAGTCGGTCTCGGGCTCTGGCTCCTCAAGGCAAAACTTCCGCACGATCTACGGCAGCGGACAAGGCCATCGCCCGGCATGCCCGTCTAAGCTATCGCCAGGCAGGATCGCTCGCCTTATTCGGACTTGCTCCCAGTTTGCGTCAGGCGCTGCTGGGGGGCCATTGCCAGGAATCTCGAGTCCTGCAAGCTCCTCGGGCGGTCCAGTTAGTCTGCCGCCATCCTGGTAGCCAACGTGCGATTGAAATGTTGAATCGCACGGTAGCATTCACAGGCAGCGGCTTCCAACTGAGGGCGATTCAGAATCTTGACACTGCCCCGAGCATTTTCGATGGTCCTCGCCTTCTGCAGAATCCCCGCCGCCAAACTTACGCTCGGACGCCCTGTTCCCAACATCTGCGCGAGAAACTCATGAGTGACGGGGAGGTATTCGGATTTCACCCGATCCTGGCACATGAGCAGCCAACGCGCGAGACGCTGCTCGATTTCGTGCAGACGATTGCAGGCGGCAATCTGGGCGATCTGCAAACCCTGAATCAGGACGAAGCGGTTCAAGACCAGACGCAATTCTGGGGATTCCTCCAACCTCTCCTCGAGAGAGTCCGACTTGATGCGGAACGCCGTCCCGGAAATTTGCATGATACTGCGGTAAGGTCCGCGCTGGAGGCCTACGGCCAGAGGGGTTCCAACAATTCCCTCGTGGCCGACGATGGCAACTTCCACGCTACGCCCATCGCTAGTGAGCACGACCAACGAGGCCAGCCCTTCATTCAGGAAATACGCAAACTCCATTCGCTGGCCGGCTTCGTGGAGTATGTGGCGATGGGGCAGTTGTACGAACTCAAGTTCAGGCCGAAGGCGGTTGTACTCACCTTCAGGGATTGAATTCAGAATTTCGTTCCCACTCGGTCTTCCACTCACGTCTACCCGACGGCCGGAAGGACGCGGTCCCGATGTTATTTTGTCACCGCGAACATTCGTATGATCCAAACCTGCTCCTCTGCGAGCCCGCGCCACGGGATTCTGGAGACAGAGCCAGTGCGCGTAGGCTATTCGTGCGGTGCAGAAGTGTCAGTTCGGCAGCGAACTGAGAAGCCGTTCAATACTGCAAGGCGAGACCGCTACGGTAGCTTTGGATGGCGGCGTAGCACTCGCAGGCAACGTCCTCGAGGCGCTTGCGGTTGAGGATCTTCACGCTGCCGCGCGTGTTTTCAATCAGACCGGCGCGCTCTAGCACTCCGGCTGCGAGAGTCACAGTCGGTCGGCCGGTGCCCAACATTTGAGCCAGAAACTCGTGGGTAAGTGGCAGCGAACCGGTGTCGGTCGTGTCCTGACACATCAGTAACCACCGCGCCAGCCGCTGTTCCATGTCGTGCAGGCGGTTGCACGCGGCTGTTTGTGCGAGCTGCATCTGTTGGCTAAGAACGTATCGCTCAGTCGCCCGGCGCAACGCAGGAAGCTTTGCGAAGTTGTCATGAAGGGTTGCGGAAGCGATTCGTAGCCCGGTTCCAGGTAATTGCACGATGGCGCGAGTGGGCGCCTCGTCAAAGCCAAAAACGACGCCCAAGCCCACAACTCCCTCGCGTCCCGATATACCTACTTCCACACTGCGTCCATCGCTCGCGATCACCACCAGAGAAATCATGCCGGCATTCAGGAAGTAGGCATGTTCAATGGCTTGTCCTTGCTCGTAAAGCACCTTGTACCGGGGCAGGGGAACCGGCTCGAGCACAGGCCGGAGCGCAAGAAACTCTTCGTCAGGAACCGACAACAACATTACGCTGCCAATGGCTTTGCCATCTCGATCAGTGCGCGACGGCAAGGGCGCAGGTATAGCCGAAATCCCAGTGCTGGTAACAGGAGTGATATCTGAAAGCGCCATTCGCTATCTCCTTCACAAGGTTCCGGATTGGTAGGATGCAGGCGCAAGAAAGGCCAACTTCTCAAAAACCCTGTAAGGAAATACGGAATTTAGCCCAGAAGAAGATCCATTTTGACGCAAAAAAGATCAGCGTCCCTTAGGACGCTGATCTCTCGAATTCCGCTAGCCGGTTTAGGCGCGAGCTGCCACGGCTTCATTGCTGGGAGCAGTTGCTGACTTTTCTTCACCGTTCGGCTTCTGGCCGGCCTGGCCCGCCTTGCGGATGTCGATGCCACCCTTAAAGAAGGCGCCGTCTTCAATGGAGATGCGCGCCGCAACAACGTCACCAGTGAGTGAACCGTCACTGCGAATATCGACGCGATCGCTGGCGGTCAGATTTCCGCGCACTTTGCCGAGCACGACGATCTCGCGGGCGTTGATGTTAGCGGCCACTACGCCGTTGCGACCAACGGTAACGCGGTTTCCGGCGAGGTTGATCGAACCCTCGACCCGTCCATCGATGTAAAGGGACTCGGATCCGGTGACTTCGCCCTTAATGACGAGAGACTTCCCGATGGTAGCCTGATCTGCTGTGCTGGCCGACACGGGACGCGGAGCACTGGCGGCCGTTTCCGTTACCGCAGGAGCGCTCGGCGCTGAAGTAGGGGTACGCTCCGGCTCGGTCGGACGACCTGGCGCCGTGGGCTGATTTGTAGGCTTCCACATGTGAGAAGAAATCCTTCCTTTGGGGAAATGTTGTTGGGCCGTATCCGTGGGTCGGAGGCCAATAAAATTCTACTCTCCACGCTTACCCCAAGTCCTGTGGAAATTCGCAATAGTTTGTGCATTTTCGGGCATTTTCTCGCAACTTCGCGCAGAAACTCGGGGCAATGCCTTAGGCCTGGCCCTAGCTCGAGAGTGTACATGCCAAACCCTTCGGTACCAGCATCTTGGGTACCGAGTTGGTAACATGATCCCAGTACTCAGCAGTCGGCATGCAACAACGCGAAAGCCAGTGTCTAGCTACTTACGCCGAACCTGCGGGACAGAATGCTGAATGCTAAGTGCTGAATGATTTCTGACTCCTCCATCCTGAGAAAGATCCAGAGCCAGCCCAAGGAGGTCGCGGGCTACAAGCAACTGGTCCGCGAACTTGGGCTTCACGGTGACGCACGCAAGGAACTCAGCGAGCGCCTGAAGAAGCTGGTCGCGTCAGGACAGCTCGTCGCGTTTGACTCCGACCGCTATCAAATCCCCCAAGCACCTTCCGGCAAGAACCTAATTGCAGGCAAGCTCAGTCTGCATCGCGACGGTTTCGGCTTCGTGATCCCGGATCTGACATCGGCCTCTCCCGCTCTCAAAGCCCGCCTCTCGGGCGATATTTTCATTCCCCCGCACGCGGTCGGCTCCGCCATGCACGGCGACCGCACGCTGGTGGAAGTCATGAGCGTTCGGCCTGACGGGAGAGCGGAAGGCCGAATCGTGCGCGCTATTCAGCGTGCCCATCCCACCATCGTCGGAATCTTTCACTACAGCGGCAGGCACAACTATGTCGTACCCATCGACTCCAAAATCGATAAGGAAATTGTGATCCCGAGGGGCTTAGAGCTACCGGAGGAAGCCGGGGTGTCCCCTGCGGCGCACGATGGACGAGGGAAAAGAGCTTCTCGCCATCGCGTCCTTGGCCGCGAAGCCGCGTCCCACGCTGACTGGACGGATCTCGAGAATGTCGTCGTTGATGTCGAAATCACTGACTGGCCGTCTGCCACCCAGACCCCGCGCGGACGCGTGGTCGAAATCTTAGGATACGAAGACGATTTTGGCGTTGACGTCGAAATCATCATTCGCAAGTTCCATCTTCCTCATCGGTTCCCTGCCGAAGTGCTGGAAGAAGCCGCCGCAATTGAGCCAAGGATTGCTTCCGGGGAACTCCGCAAGCGGCGCGACTTCCGCAACCTGCCGATCGTCACAATTGACGGCGAAACCGCCCGTGACTTCGATGATGCGGTGCTTGTGACCCGACTAGAGAACGGCAACTTTGAACTGCAGGTTCACATTGCCGACGTCGCACAGTATGTTACTCGGGACTCCGCCCTCGACCAGGAAGCACGCCTGCGCGGTACCAGCGTCTACTTCCCAGATCGCGCTGTGCCGATGCTCCCGCTCGAGCTTTCAACGGACATTTGCAGTTTGCGTCCGCAGGTCGATCGCCTGGTCATGTCCTGCGTGATGGAAATCGACAGCCGCGGCACGGTGGTTGGCTACCGAATCTGCCCTGGGGTCATTCGATCGTCAGAACGCATGACCTATACCGCGGTGAACGCCATCCTCGAAGGCGACGATTCCTTTCAAGCTCGGTATCGGGATCTTGTGGCGAACTTCGAGCGTATGCGCGAGCTGGCGATGATTCTCAAGCGCAAACGCGAACGGCGCGGTTCGATCGACTTTGATTTGCCCGAACCTGTCATCGAATTCGACGAGTTCGGATTGATGAAGAGTGTGACGCGCTCCGAGCGCAATATCGCCCACCGCATCATTGAAGAATTCATGCTCTCGGCCAATGAGTGCGTCTCTGGATATCTCGAAAGCAAGGGCATCCCGTCTCTTTATCGCATCCATGAAAAACCCGATGCCAAGCGTGTCTATGACTTCGAGGTAATCGCCGCGACTTTCGGATACTCGCTTGGCGTTGGCCCCCTGCCCATTCGACGCATGCAGTTCAAGACCGATCGCCGGGCGAGTTACGGCACCGGTAAGCGCGCGCGAGAGATGGAAGTTCCACAAGAGGTCCACATCACCCCGCGCATGTATCAGAAGTTGACGGAAAAAATCGCCGGCAAGCCGGAGGAGAGGATTCTGTCCTACCTGATGCTGCGCTCATTGAAGCAAGCCCGCTACTCCGAAGAGAACCTCGGCCACTTTGCACTGGCGGCAACTACGTACACTCACTTTACTTCTCCCATCCGGCGCTATCCCGACCTCATCGTCCACCGTATTCTCAAAGACCTACTGCTCGACCGCCCTGAGCAGTGGGATGGAGCAGTTCCAATTGGAATGCAGGCTAACTCTGTCGCAGGGGATCCTCACGCCGGCGACGAGCAAGAACGGGGAAGACGCGACGTCGGTCGGGCCGAGAAAGGCCACAAACAGACCGGAGCACTGGCTCCTGAGGGTGCGCGCCAGAGCCACAAAGAAACCGCCTCACCATGGTCAAAACGCCGCGAACGCGAACCGGTCCAACTTCAAGCAGGCCCGATCCCGGTAGAAGAACTTCATGCCATCGCCGAAGAATCCAGCCAATCCGAGCGCCGAGCTGACGAAGCCGAGCGAGAGTTGATGGAGTGGAAAAAAGCGAAATTCATGCAGGACCGAGTGGGCGAAGATTTCGATGGCCTGATCATCAGCGTGACCAAGTTCGGTTTCTTCGTCGAGCTCGCGGATCTGTTTGTCGAAGGTCTTGTACCACTCGCGAGTCTCCCCGATGACCGATACACGTTTCACGAAAACACGCGTGAGATTATTGGCCAGCGGTCACGGCGCGCCTTCCGTCTAGGCGACAGAGTCCGGGTGCTGGTCGATCGAATTGACCCAGTGGAGAAGAAGATTCAGTTCGCCTTGTTGGACGACCGCCCCAGGCAAAAGTCTCGAGGAAAGCGATCGTGATCAACTTGACTGCTTCCGGCGTCGATCTGATTGGAAAGAAGATGGATTAGGCTACGGGGTCCTTTTCCAATGATAAAATCTTCTAAGGACCCCATCGGACCGCTCGGTTCGAATCTGTGTCGGGACGTGGCTCAGCCTGGTAGAGCACTCGCTTGGGGTGCGAGGGGTCGGCAGTTCAAATCTGCCCGTCCCGACCATTCTTGAAATTCGCCGCTATCTCACTGACAATACGGTTCCAAAATCTTTGGCTCCGCAAGCAGAGTTCGAAAATCGTCTGCTAAGGCCGACCATTAACTTCCCGGGTGCCTGCAGCGATGGAAGAAATCCGCAATTACCTTTTCAAAGACGACGAATTATCGCGAAGAAAGGCGATATAGCCAGGTTCGTCGAGTTCGCCGCTAGCCAGATTCAGGACCGCCTGCGCCGCGTCCTCCTCACTAGCAGCAAAGCGATATCCATTCACTTCGAGAAACAGAATTCCCACAACAAATCCTGTGCGCTCGTTGCCATCTACAAAGGGATGATTGCGTGCGATGCCGACTGAATAAGCAGCAGCCATCTCAATCATACTCGGAGATTCGGCACAGGCTAAGTGCTGTTGCGGTCTAGCCAGCGCTGATTCAAGCAAGTTTCGGTCGCGTAATCCCGTCGCTCCGCCGTGCAGCGCGAGGAGCCGATCGTGAAGCGCCAGAACATCACGTTCTTCAATCCAAAGCGGTTGCTTCACTTGGCGAGAACGTGCAGTGTATTGCGGTAGCGGTCAATGATGTCCTCGGCCTTCTGCATTTTTTTTTCGAAACTCGGATCATAGGGAGTGAGCCGATAACCGCCCTCTGCGGCCTCAATGAGGAACAGCGGTTCGCCGTCTCCAGTGTGCAGACGGCTGATGACCTCTTTCGGCAAAACCACCCCGAGCGAGTTGCCGAATTTTCGGACTTTGAGTTCGACCACTGCAACACCTCCTGCGGAAGTTATTACTATTGTAATAACCTTGGGAGGCTTTTTTGCAACAAGAACGACGATTTGTCGGCTTCAGGCGACCAATGCCCCCTAAGTCCGCTACTTGTAAACCATAAGGATGGCTGTCTTGAGCGCGCGTGGCAAGGACACACTGTACTCGCTGTTCAAAAACGTCTCCATTTGCCACGAGCGTTCTAAAATCGTCTGCT
>Ga0157378_10000215_pt1 | contig 55895 bp, 33 predicted proteins | sample M65metaG_FD_115309 | JGI IMG/M metagenome (GOLD analysis project Ga0157378, IMG submission 115309) | Miscanthus rhizosphere microbial communities from Kellogg Biological Station, Michigan, USA - M6-5 metaG | ecosystem: Host-associated > Plants > Roots > Rhizosphere > Soil | place: USA: Michigan... | reverse complement strand
CAGGAGCGGCGCGAACAGCGGAGCTGGCCCCGAAGGGGCGGAGGGCAGGATGCCCGGAGTCAAGAAAGTTACCCGCTGGCCGCAGGACAGCGGAAGCTTCGGCTCCCCAGGAAGGTTACCCGCTGGCCGCAGGACAGCGGAAGCTTCGGCTCCCCAGGAAGTTACCCGCTAGCCGCAGGACAGCGGAAGCTTCGGCTCTGAATGCAAATGCAAGAACTGGATTCCAGCTTTCGCTGGAATGACGAGCAAGAGAAGAACTGGATTACACGCGGGCTCCTGCCCGCGTGCCCTACGGGCCATTCGCTGCGCGAATGTTCGCTTCGGCATCCTGCCTGCGCAGTGCTGCCTGCGCGGGAATGACGAGCAAGAGCAGAACTCGATTCTGCCTGCGCGGGAATGACGAGCAAGAAATAAGCGGCGGTGCCTACCGATGAATCTCGATGTCGCGCGCGTGCGTCGGCAATTCGACGCGCAGCCGCTTCGCGTCTGCGTCGAACGTCACCTGGCGCGACACGGCGCCATCGATCGTGACGTCGCGCGGCGGCTTGTCGATGCCGATGAATTCCAGGGCCGTGAGGCGGCGGAAGCGCGCCGTCGCGGGTGCGTCGATGTGCACGTGATCGCCGCGCACGGTCAGGGTCGCGACTTCCGTCTCGCCTCGGCGATGGCCGTATCCATCGCCCGCATCCTGATAGACGCGGCCGGCGCCATCGGCACCGAGCGCGATCGCGAATGCCAGTGGCAGCTGCGACGTCTCGCGCGTGTTCTGCGCGACCGGCGACGTCGGAATCGCCGCTCCGGCGCGCACGAACAATGGCAGCCGCTGCAGCGGCGCATCTACTTCGACGGCGCTGCCGCCGGCGTGGCGCGTTCCATCCCACCAGTCGATCCAGGCATCGCCGCGCGGAAAGTACACGCGCCGGCGCGTCTCGCCTTCGTGCACGACCGGCGCGACCAGCAGGTCGCGGCCGAGCAGGAATTCATCCTCGACCTGCAATCCGGCCACGTCTTGCGGATATTCGAACCACAGCGGACGCAGCGGCGGGATGCCGCTCGCCGCGCTGTCGGCAAACAGCGTGTACAGGTACGGCAACAGGCGGTAGCGCAGCTCGATCGAAGCGCGATTGATCGCTTCGTTGCTCTCACCGTGCGTCCACGGCTCGCGCGGCGCGGTGTCGATCGCGGAGTGCGTGCGCATGAACGGCGTCAGTGCGGCGGCCTGCAGCCAGCGTGTATACAACTCCGCCGATGGCGTACCGGTGAAGCCGCCGATGTCCGCGCCGACAAACGGTACGCCGGAAATGGACAGGCTGGTGAGCATCGGGATGCTCAGTGCCAGATGCTCCCAGGTCGAGGCATTGTCGCCGGTCCACACCGCCGAATAGCGCTGCACGCCGGCGTAGCCGGCACGCGTGAGCACGAACGGGCGGCGCTGCGGGCGCAGGCGCGTCAATCCTTCGAACGTGGCGCGCGCCATCTGCATGCCGTACACGTTGTGATAGCGCGCGTGCGTGCCGGGCGTGCCGTCGCCGTCGTGTTGCGCATCCAGTGGAAACGTCTTGCCTGGATCGTGCTGCAGCACCGGCAACTTCCAGCCCGGCGGGATGAACGTACCCGGCTCGTTCATGTCGTTCCAGAAGCCGTCCACGCCTTGATCGAGGAAGCCCGAGTACAGCGAACCGAACCATGCGCGCGCCGTCGGGTTCGTGAAATCGGGGAACGCGCAGATCCCGGGCCATACTTCGGCGTGCAGCTCCGCGCCGCTTTGTGTACGTGTATACAAACCCTTGCCGGCGCGATAGATCGGGAAATTCTCGTCCAGCTTGATGCCCGGGTCCACGATCGTGACGGCGTGGAACCCCTGCGTGTGCAGTTCGTCGAGCAGCTGCTGCGGCTGCGGGAAATCGCGTGGCGACCAGGTGAAGATGCGGTAGCCGTCCATGTAGCCGATGTCGAAATAAATCACGTCGGCGGGGATTTTCTTGGCGCGGAACGTCTGCGCGATCTCGCGCACTTGCGCCGCCGGCGTGTACGAGTAGCGCGACTGCTGGTAACCGAGCGCCCACAGCGGCGGCAGGGGTCCACGTCCGGTCAGCTGCGTGTAGGCGCGCAGCACGTTAGCGGGTGAACGTTCGCGGCCGCCGATGAACACGTAGTAATCGAGCTCGCCGCCGGCCGCGCCGAACGTGTAGCGCGCCGGGTCGGACTTGCCCATGTCGAAATGGCTGCGCCAGGTATTGTCGAAGAACACGCCGTAACTCGCGTCGTCGCGCAGCGCGATGAAGAACGGGATCGTCTGGTAGATCGGGTCGGTGCCCGCCGCGTATCCGGGCGTGTCCGAGTTCCACATCGAAAGGTACTGGTTGTGGCGCGACAGCGGCAGCGCCTTTTCACCGAACCCGTAGTACAACTCGGTGGGCGTGCGCGATTTCGACACTTCGATCGCGCCACTGGCGGGATCGAACGCCATTGGCCGCGCGGGGTCATCGGCGACGACGAGCTTGTCGGCGGCATCGTGAATCGCAATCGTCGTGCCGGACTTCGTTATCTCGACTTGCACGCCATCCGCTGCGCGCGCCTTGAGCGCCACGTGCCGCTCGTCCTGCTGCAGATCGAAGGCCAGCGCGCTCGGCGGCTCTGCGATCGCATAGGAGAAGTCGCGCCCGAAGCTCGCGGCGCTCGTCATGCGCACCCGCACCACGTCCGCGGCGACGAACGCGATGCGTACGTGCGCGCCACCGGTCGTGGTCAGTTCCAGTGCCTGTGCCGTCTGTTGCACCTGCGCCACGTCGCCGATCGTCTGCCAAGCCGCCGACGCCGGCGCCGCACACAAGATGGCGTAAACAAGCGCCGCGGGCGCGGCAACAGCGGTCAGGCGCATCCCACACTCCTTCAGGTTTCGGCCAAGCCTAGCCGAGCGCATTCAAGCACGAGATCGAAAGGTTGCATGAATACGTATGCAACAAATTGTTTACATTTTCGCTTGCGTCTACCCTAGCTCGACGCTTACTGCAGCGCGCCTTTAGAGCCGCAAAACGTTCGGGGAATGCTGCTTCCGGACTTGGGTTAAGAGAGGGGAGGGTGGAAATGTTCAAGCGTAATTTGCTGGCGCTCGCCGTGGCGTCCGTTCTCATGTGTCAAATCAGTGCCGCCCGTGCCGACGCGACTGCCGATCCGTCGCCGGCCGACGTGCAGCAGCCCGACGGTGGTACCGATGCGAACGTCAAGAAGGCGAAGCAGACGGCGGACGAAAACACCGTGACGTTCCAGGGCATCACCGTCACCGGCGTGCGCGCCGCGATCGAGCAGTCGATCTCGATCAAACAGAATTCGAACGAAATCGTCGAGGCGATCTCCGCGGAAGACATCGGCAAGCTGCCCGACATCAGCATCGCCGAATCGCTGGCGCGCCTGCCGGGCCTGGCCGCGCAGCGCGTCGCCGGTCGCGCGCAGGTGATCAGCGTGCGCGGCTTGTCGCCCGATTTCGCAACCACGCTGCTCAACGGCCGCGAGCTGGTCTCGACCGGCGACAATCGCAGCGTCGAGTTCGATCAGTATCCATCCGAACTGTTTGCCGGCGTAACCGTGTACAAGACGCCGCAGGCGGGCCTGATCGGCCAGGGCCTGTCGGGCACGATCGACATGCAGACCGTGCGTCCGCTCAACTACAAGGACCAGGTGTTCGTGGTCGGCGCGCGCGGCTCGCACAACTCGCTCGGCTCGGCGGCGAATTCCGACGCCGACGGAGATCGCATCAACGCGAGCTACATCGGCCAGTTCGCCGATCACACGCTCGGCATCGCGATCGGCTTCTCGCATACCGACACGCCGGTGCAGGAAGAGCAGGTCGGCCTGTACGAGCCGTGGCAGGCGGTCGGCGACGGCTGGCGCCCGGGCGTGCCGGCCGGCACTTTCTACTCCGACGGCATCAAGGCGCTGCGCCGCACCGGCGACACGAACCGCAACGGCGCGATCGGCACGATCGAATGGAAGCCGTCCGATTCCTGGACGAGCACGCTCGACGTGTTCCATTCGCAGGCCGTGCAGGAAGACACCGCGAACCAGTTCGAAGTCAACCTCGGCGACTACAACGGCGGCTACGGCCGCCTCGCAGTCACGAACCCGGTGATCAACGGCAACAACACGTTCGTCGGCGGCAGCGCGGCGAATCTGTATCCGCTGGTGCGCGGCATGTACAACAAGCGCAACGACAAGATCGACGCGTTCGGCTGGAAGAACGAGTTCAAGTGGGGCATCGCCACGATCACCGCGGATGCGAGCTACTCGAAGGCGAAGCGCCACGAGGTCAATCTCGAGAACAACACGCAGCTCGAGCCGGCACCGCAGCTCGACACCCTGCAGTTGACCTATCACGGCAACGACTTCTCGCAGCTCGTACCGACGCTGAACTATTCCGATCCGACCAAGCTGTTCCTGCGCAACACGATCTACGGTTCGGGCTACGGCAAGGTGCCGAAGATCGACGACGAGCTGAAATCCTTCCGCCTCGGCGCGACGATGCCGACGCCGGATGCGATCAGCCACGTGTTCTCCGAGTTCGAGTTTGGCGTCAACTACGCCGACCGCGACAAGAACAAGCATCAGCCGGAAGCGCCGATCAACGTCGGCGCGCAAGGCGACACGACGATCGGACCGGACCTGCAGTACGGCCTGGTCGATCTCGGCTTCGCCGGCGTCGGCCTGATTCCGTCCTGGAACGTTCCCGGCGCGGTCGCGCGCTACATGACGTTCGCGCCGAACGAGAACGCACCGTACCTGGTCGCGAAGGCGTGGACGCTGTCGGAGAAGATCACCACGACCTACGCGATGGCCGACATCGACACCACGTGGGGTTCCGTACCGGTGCGCGGCAACGTCGGCGTGAACGTGCAGTACACGGATCAGTCCTCGACGTCGAACATCTACGACCACACGCAACCCGATGGTCAGCAGATTCGCCCGTACGAAGACGGCAAGACGTTCACCGACGTACTGCCGAGCCTGAACCTCGCGTTCGAGCTCGCGCCCGACCAGACCCTGCGCCTGGCGCTCGCCAAGCAGGTCGCACGCGCACGCGTCGACCAGCTGCGTTCCTCGCTCGATTTCGGCATCGACTCGGCCACCGGCAAGCCCGGCGCGAGCGGCGGCAATCCGCGCCTGGATCCGTGGCGCGCGAACGCGTTCGACCTGAGTTACGAAAAATATTTCGACAACAAGGGCTATGTCGCGGCCGCGGTCTTCTACAAGGATCTGACCAGCTACATCTACACGCAAACGCAGGACGGCCACGACTTCAGCGCGCTCGTGCAAGGCTACGTGCCGCCGCCGGGTTCGCCGCCGGCGCTCACCACCGGCACGTTCAGCGCGCCGTTCAATGGCAAGGGTGGCACGCTCAAGGGCCTGGAGCTATCGGCGTCGCTGCCGCTGGACATGTTCACGCCGGTGCTCGACGGGTTCGGCGTGGTCGCGAGCGCGAGCTTCAACGACTCGAGCATCAAGATCAAGGATCCGGACTCATCGACCAGTGTCGGCAGCGGACCGATCAGCCTGCCGGGTCTGTCCAAGCGCGTGTACAACCTGACCGCGTACTACGAAAAGAACGGTTTCGAGGCGCGCATCAGCGAGCGCAAGCGTTCGGACTTCATCGGCGAGATCGGCAACTTCGCCGGCAACCGCACGCTGCGTTACGTGGTCGGCGAGGACATCGTCGATGCGCAGGTCGGCTACACGTTCAGCGACAGCAGCCGCCTGAAGGGCCTGACGCTGCTGCTGCAGGCGCAGAACCTGACTGATTCGTCGTATCGCACCTACGCGCAGACCAAGGATCGTCCGCTCGAGTTCATCCAGTGGGGCCGTACCTACCTGCTCGGCGCCACCTACAAGTTCTAAGCGCTTCAGCGCCTTGGCGAGCCCTGTCCCGTGTCGAGTCGGGACAGGGTTTATTTTTTCGCAACGCCTGGTCGTTCGTAGCGGCGCGATTCATCGCGCCCGGCTTCTCTTCCACGCAAGCACTCTCGGATAGACAAGCGCGGGCGCGATGAATCGCGCCCCTACAGATGCGTGGTCGGCTCGAGGCCCTACACTGCGCCGTCGATGGTCAACGCAAGTCTTCGAACAGCCACTCGACCGCGTGCGGAAACTCCGCACGCCAAGCCTGCTCGTTGTGCACGGCGCCGGGCGTGACCTCGACGCGCAGCGCGGGCGCGGACTCGTGTGGCTCACGGATGATCGCGACGACTGCGTCCATGTTCGCGACCATCTCGCTGTCTTCCATGCTGCCCGTGTAGAACCACAGGCGTGCACCCGGCGCGAGCATGTGCGTGCGCGTGAACTCGCGCACCTCCGGCGCAATCCAGTACGCCGGCGAAAAAATCCCGAAGCGGCTGAACACGTCCCCGTATTCGTACATCGCGAAATGCGTGATCAGCCCACCGAGCGAGCTGCCCATCATGGCGCTGTGCGCACGGTCCGGCAGCGTGCGGTAGTGCGCGTCGACGTAAGGCTTGACGATGCCGACCACGAAGCGCAGGTAATCGCGCCCTTCGCCCTTGCCGAACTTGTCGTTGTCCCAGGCATTGAGCTCGGTCATGCGCTTCTCGTCGCCGTGATCGATGCCGACCACGATGACCTCGAGCTGCTTCGTGCGCGCCAGTTCGTTCATCATTTCGTCGACGCCCCATTCGCCGACGAACGAGGTTGCGTCGTCGAACAGGTTCTGGCCGTCGTGCATGTACAGCACGGGATAGCGTTGCGTCGCGGATTCGTACGACGGCGGCAGATAGATGCGCACGACACGCTCGCGATCGAGCCCCGGCATGTGCATCGGCGCCAGCACATGCACGTTCGGCTGCGCGGTGTGCGTCCGTTCGTCGGCGCGCAGTGGCGCTGTGGTCTGGCAGAACAGCAGTGCGGCGGTCAGCAGCAGGCGGCGGCGATTCATCGGTTCCTCGCGGTGGCAAACAGCGCGCGTCCGTCGCGCGCCTCGACAGAGAACGTCAAGCTTGCTGCGTGCGTGCGCACCGTCGCCGTGCTCAGGCCGTCGGTGAACAGTGCGTCGTGCAGCGTCGGCGGCAGAGTCACGGTCATCTGATGGGCGCGGTCGTCGTTGTTGAGCGCAGTCAGCGCCCAGTGCGCGCCGTCCCGGCGCAGCAACACGACGACATGCTCATCGAGATAAACCGGGGCATCGATCGATCCGTGGCGCAGCACCGCGTGGTCGCGGCGCAGGTGAATCAGGCGGCGGACGTCGTCATGCAGCGCCGTGTCCGGCTTGCCGCCGCGCTCCGGCCACGGGTAGGTGGCGCGATTGAACGGATCCTCGCCGCCGGTGACGCCGACCTCGTCGCCGTAGAACACGGTCGGCGCGCCGGGAAAAACCATCTGGAAAAACACGGCAAGATGCAGGCGGCGTTTGGCCAGCGCGATCTGTTCCGGCGTGTGGGCAGCGTCGCGATAGCCGAAGTCGAACAGCGCGCGCGGCGTGTCGTGCGTGGAGAGCAGGTTCATCAGCGCGAAGAACGCAGGCGCGGGATACGTTTCGCGCAGCAACTCGATATTGCGGTAGATCGCGCGTGCATCGCCGCCGTTGGCATAGGCCTGCACCGCGTCGCGGAACACGTAGTTCATGGTCGAATCGAATTCGTCGCCGAGCAGGAACTTGGACGACTCGAACTGCGTCTCGCACACGGTCAGCGCGTCGGCACGATGAGCCTTCACCGCCGTGCGCCACTCGCGCCAGAAGTCGTCGGGAATCCACGGCGCGACATCCATGCGCCAGCCCGAGGCGCCGCGATCGAGCCAGGTCTTCATGATCGAATCGTCGGCGCGGTAGGCGAAGTCGCGGTAGCTCGGCGCGGACTTGTCGAGTTCGGGCAGGTCCCGCGCGCCGGCCCAGCCGTGGTACTGATGATCGGCATCATGCCCCGCTGAATCGAAGTGATACCAGCCTGCCCACGGCGATTCCGGATGAATCGTGCCGCCATCGAACGCACCGACACCGGGATACTTCGCGTAGCGGTCGAAATAGATCGAATCGCTGCCCGAATGGTTGAGCGAGGTGTCGAGCACGATGCGCATGCCGCGCTGCCGTGCCGCGCGCGCCAGCTGCGCGAACGCGGCGTCGCCGCCGAAATGCGCATCGACGTGGCGATAGTCCGCGGTGTCGTACTTGTGATTGCTGGCCGCTTCGAAGATCGGCGTCAGGTACAGCGTGTTCGCGCCGAGGTCGGCGATGTAGTCGAGCTGCTGCGCGATGCCTTTGAGATCGCCGCCGTAGAAATCATTGCCGTAGCGGTCGTCCGAACCGTCGCCGGAGCGCGGCAGCCAGGGTTTTTCGAGCCAGTCCTTGTGCACCTCGACCGAGCCGTCGTGGAACGTACGCGGTCCGGGTTGCGGATCGTTGCGCGGATCGCCGTTGCGGAAGCGCTCGGGAAAAATATAGTAGTACACAATGTCGCGGGCATAGTCGGGCACGCGGAAGTCACTGCGATAGATGGTCTGGCGGAAGCGCCGCGGCTGTGGCGTGTCGCCGGCGCGCGTCACGCCGCCGACACCGTTGGAGCCGAGCTCGCGCGTCCAGTAGACCGGATCGGAATTGTTGCCGTAGACGTAGTGCTCGGCGCCGATCCTGACCTCGAAGTAGTAGCCGTACACGCCGATGCCCTCGAAGCGATGGCGCCCGTGCCACGTCTCGGCGTCGCCGGCAACGTTGTGCGTCAGCGGCACGCGCGCGACCGGCGTGTACTCCAGCACTTCCTGCGGGCCTTCGAGCCGGCGCCGTTCGATCACCAGCGTGGCGGCGTCGACACCGCGGGCCGCATGCAGGGTGAAGGCGACCTCGCTGCCGTCGACCAGCGCGCCGAACGGCGCCTTGTCCGCGAGAGCGCGCGAATCGAAGCGCAGCGAACGCGCGATTGGATCGTCTACGGTGGCGCTACCGGGATCGACGGGTGTGCGCGCGCCGATCGTCAGCTGCGGGTTGCCGTCGACCATCGCGATGCGCAACGTATGCGCACCGTCGAACGCAAAGCTCAGGTTGGCCGAACCCGGCTGGGTCGACGCGAGCAGCGGTACCGCGACGGCAGAGTGCACGTGCGCGATCTCGGCGCGCGCGCCAAAGCTGACGCCGCCGGAAAAGCGCGCGTCGGTGATGCGGAACGCGTAGCTGCCGTGCAGGTCGACATCGAGCAAGTAGGCGTTGCACACGTAGCGGAACGCGAGGTCCTCGCGCAGCGCCCAGGTCGTCATCGCGCCGCGCAGGAACAGCGTGCCGGCAAATGGCGGCGGCGCGCAGGCGGGCGCTGGAGTATTCGCGGTGCGATGCGCATGCGGCGGCGCGGCCGAACCGCAGCTACCGAGCGCGGTGCAAAGTCCCGCAAGCAGACAAACCATCGACAGACGTGGCAGCAGTGCCATGAGGCGCGTTCGCGGGCGAGTACGAGCCCGTAGCGTAGTCAGCGCAACGCCGCGCGACAATTCACTGCATACGAATTCATACGCGCGCGACGCCCGTCAGGCGCGCCGCGTCGAGCGGCGCAGCACCAGCGATACCGGGATCACCGTGCTTTCCACCGGCTCGCTGTGGATCAGCTTGAGCAGCGTGTCGACCAGCATGCGGCCGGCGACCTTGGTGTCCTGCTGCACGGTGGTCAATGCCGGGTCGACGAAGCCGGCCAGCGGAATATCGTCGAAGCCCGAGACCATCACGTCGCGCGGCACATGGATGCCCTGCGACTGCAGGGTCTTCATTGCGCCAATCGCGATCAGGTCGCTGGCCGCGCAGATCGCATCGAACTGCACGCCGGTTTCGATCAGGTGACGCGTGGCTTCGGCGCCGGAATGCTCGGAGGAAATCGCATCGACCTGCAACACGCGTTCGGCGCGGATGCCCGCCGCGCGCAGCGCATCGCAATGGCCGCGATAGCGGTCCTGGAATTCCGGCGCGTGATTCGAGGCGTCGCCGAGAAAGGCAATGCGGCGCGCACCGTTGTCGATCAGATGCTGGGTGATGTCGCGTCCGCCGCTGAAGTTGTCGCAGCCGACCGAGATCTCGCCCTGGTCCGGCACGATCGAACCCCAACGCACGAAATGCGTGCCGCGCGCGATCATCGACTGCAGGCGCGGGCGATAGTCGACGTAATCGCCATAGCCGAGCAGGATGATGCCGTCGGCCTTGTTGCTGTCCTCGAACCCGGCCTGCCAGTCCTCGTTGTTCGGCTGCTGGAACGAGATCAGCAGGTCGTAGCCGCGCTGCGCGCAGGCGCGCGTGATCGAGGCGAGCATCGAGACGAAAAACGGGTTGATCAGCGAATCGTCCGGCGCCGGATCCTCAAAGAACAGCAGCGCCAGCGTGCCCGACTGCTGACAGCGCAGGTTCGACGCGTTCTTGTCGACCTGGTAGTTGAGCTCGCGCGCGATCTTGAGGATCTTCGTGCGCGTCGCCTCGTTGACCATCGTGCTGCCGCGCAGCGCGCGCGACACGGTCGGCTGCGACACGCCGGCCAGATGCGCGATGACCATCGAGGTGGCTTTTTCCTTGGTGCGAATGACGCTCTCCGGTCATGCGGTAGTCAACTGGCGCGATTATGGTGTCAGCGGCGGCGCAAAAACATGCTTCCTTGCAGCATTTTCCTTGCTGCACAGCAGCACGCCCGGCGCACTGCATACCTATTCACCGCCACGCACGCGCAGCGGAACACTACACTCGCGCGGCAGCCGCAACGCCATCACGGGGAACTCATGCAGCTTTCGTTCATCGATGTCGCGATCGTGTGCGTGTATGCCATCGCCATCTTCGGCCTGGCTCAGTGGGTGTCGCGCGAACGCGCCGGACATGAGAAGACCTCGAGCGACTATTTTCTCGCCTCGCATTCGCTGCCGTGGTGGGCGATCGGCGCGTCGCTGATTGCGGCGAACATCTCCGCCGAACAGATCGTCGGCATGTCCGGTTCCGGTTACGCGATCGGTCTGGCGATCGCCTCGTACGAATGGATGGCGGCGCTGACCTTGGTGATCGTCGGCAAATGGTTCCTGCCGATCTTCCTGCGCAACCGCATCTACACGATGCCGCAATTCCTCGAACAGCGCTTCGGGCCGCGCATCCGCACCTTGATGGCGGTGTTCTGGCTGGCGTTGTACATCTTCGTCAACCTCACCTCGATCATCTGGCTGGGCTCGATCGCGGTGAACCGCGTGGCCGGCGTGGATCAGACCGCCGCACTGGTCGCGCTCGGCTTGTTCGCACTGCTGTATCAATTGTGGGGCGGTTTACGCGCGGTCGCGCTGACCGACATCGTGCAGGTGTCGCTGCTGGTGGTCGGCGGACTGCTCGTGTCGTGGACGACGCTCGAGCAAATCGGCGCCGGCGCAGGCATCGTGGCCGGTTTCACTACTCTCGTGTCGCGCGTCCCGGATCACTTCCACATGATCCTGTCGGCGGACAATCCGCACTACAAGGAATTGCCGGGCCTGTCCGTGCTGATCGGCGGCATGTGGATTGCGAACTTGAGCTATTGGGGCTGCAACCAGTACATCGTGCAGCGCGCGCTGGCGGCGAAGAGCCTGCCCGAAGCGCAGAAGGGCGTGATCTTTGCGGCGTACCTGAAATTGCTGATGCCGGTCGTGATCGTGCTGCCCGGCATCGCAGCGCTGCTGATCGCGCCAGACCTGCCGCGCTCCGATCAGGCGTATCCGAGCATGCTGCGTCTGCTGCCGCACGGCGTGCTCGGGCTCGTGTTCGCCGCGCTGATTGCGGCGATCGTCTCGTCGACCGCCTCCAAGATCAATTCGATCGCGACCATCTTCACGCTCGACATCTACAACAAGACCGGCGCGCCGAAGGATGAAAAGCGTCTCGTGCTGGTCGGTCGCATCGTGGCGAGTGCCGCGATCGTGCTGGCGATTCTCACCGCGCGGCCACTGCTCGGCAGCTTCGACCAGGCGTTCCAGTACATCCAGGAATACACCGGCTTCTTCACGCCCGGCATCGTGGTGATCTTCCTGCTCGGCCTGTTCTGGAAACGCGCCACCGAACTCGCCGCGCTGGTCGCCACGATCGGTTCGTTCGCGCTGTCGATCCTGATCAAGTCGCTGTGGCCGGAACTGCCGTTCATGGACCGCATGGGCCTGGTGTTCCTGCTCGCGCTCACCCTTGCAGTCGCGGTGTCGCTGCTGCGCCCCGCGCCGGCGCGCGAATCCAACCGCATCGAGACGCACGACGTGCAATACCGCACCACGACGGCCTTCAATATCGGCGCGACCGGCGTGGTACTGGTATTGATCGGGTTGTATGCGGCGTGGTGGTGAGCGCGGTTGAGTAAACCGTTCGTGTTGAGCGTAGCGCAGCGCCGCTGCGCGAAGTCGAAACACACGCCGTGATGATGTTGCGCCGCTAGCCAAACACCACCATGCTCTGCCGACTCAGCGCGATCGCCGTCCCATCGGGCGCCGACAACGTCGTGGACTGGCTCGTATAGCCATCGCGCGCAGCGATCATCTGCGCATCCGCGCGCCAGCCGGCGAGTGGGTACTTCGCGAAATCTTCGGTCAGCATCTCGAACATCCAGGTCAGTGAGCTGCCCGGCGAGGGCTTTGACATCCACGACAGCGCCACCGGCGGCACGAAATCCGCGATCACGAGCAGATGGCCTTCGGTGATCGGTCCGGGATCGCGCAGGCTGAGCTCATACGACGCGCGCGTGGCTTGCGCATTCGCAAACGGCGGCGCGCCGTCGATCAGACTGATGTCGAACTGCTGCATGAAGCTCGGCGTGACGCCCGGCGTGTAGCGAAACGGTTTGTCGAATGCTTTCGCCGCCGCCGCGGGCAGATCGTGCCGCACGACCGATGCGCGCGCGCTGCCGAACACGGCGATCAGCGTTGCCTGCAGCTTGCCGCCGTCGTCGAGCCGCGCTTCCACGTGCACCGTGTTCTTGCCGGCACGCAGCACGCGCGCCTTGGCGCTGACGGTGCCGGCAGCAACCGGCTCGATGAAGGTCATCTGCAGGGTGCGCAGCGGCATGGCCGGCGGCACCAGCGTGCGCATCGCGCACCAGCCGACCGCCGCCTGGATGCCGCCGAACAGGCTGCGCCCTTGCAGCCAATCGTCGCCGATCGACATCGATGCGGAGCCCTCGCCGATGTCGGCCGCGGCAAGCAGGTCGGACAGGTTCACGCAACGTACCCCGCAGGCAAAGCGCGCACGGTAGCGATGCAGGCGCGTGCTCGCCAGTGGCACAACGGCCAGGCTGGCGGATCGGCGCGAATGATCAGGCGCTCAGCCGCGCCTTGACCAGTTCCGACAGCTTGCCCATGTCGGTGCGGCCGGCGACTTTCGGTTTGACCAAGCCCATCACCTTGCCCATGTCCTTCGGGCCGGCGGCGCCGGCTTCGGCAATCGTCGCGGCAATGATCGCGTCGACTTCCGCGGGCGTCAGCTGCTGCGGCAGGTAGCCCTGGATCACGCCGATCTCGAAGTTTTCCTTGTCGGCAAGGTCCATGCGGTTGGCGGCCTGGAATTGCGCGAACGAATCGCGCCGCTGCTTGAGCATCTTTTCCAGCACGCCGAGCACCTGCGTGTCGTCGAGTTGGATGCGCTCGTCGACCTCGCGCTGCTTGATCGCCGCGTTGATCAGACGGATCACGCCGAGGCGCTCCTTGTCGCCGCCCTTCATGGCGGTCTTCATGTCTTCGGTGAGTTGATTCTTCAGGCTCATGGCACCAGATCCTTGTTGAATGACTGTGGCGCGTCGGAAGTGACGGCTGCTACGTCACCGGAGTCGTCGCCGAGTTGTGTCTGACCAGGTTCGAAAGGTCCAGAAACCCGTTCGCGTTGAGCGTAGCTCGCGCAGCGAGCGAAGTCGAAACGCCGCGACCCTTCGACTTCGCGCCTTCGGCGCTACGCTCAGGGCGAACGGACTCGGTGCGTCGATACTCTCTCGGTCCGCCACGCGGTCCACAAATGCAAACGGCCGGCACGCTTGCGCGTCGCCGGCCGAGAGGCTTGTAGCGTGCAGTCCGGCGGGGCCGGAACTGCGATCAATACAAGCGCTGGCGCTTGGTCACGTCGCGCGAAACGCGGCGCAGATGGCGCTTCACCGCGGCGGCGGCCTTGCGCTTGCGCTCCTGCGTCGGCTTTTCGTAGAACTCGCGCTTGCGCGTTTCGGCCAGGATGCCGGCCTTCTCGCAGGTACGCTTGAAGCGGCGCAGCGCGAACTCGAAAGGCTCGTTCTCGCGGACTTTGACGTTGGGCATGATCACTCCGATGTAAACTATGGCCCGTTGTGTTGGGCTGAGCCGAGCATTTTACCGTGCAAATAGACCAAAATGCAAAGCCCGGCCCGGTCTTGGGGCCGGTACTGGGAATCGAGACCTCCTGCGACGAAACCGGCGTGGCGGTGTTCGACCCGGCGCGCGGGCTGTTGGCGCATACGTTGTACAGCCAGATCAAGATGCATGCGGACTACGGCGGCGTGGTGCCGGAGCTGGCCTCGCGCGACCATGTGCGCAAGCTGCTGCCGCTGATCCGCGAAACCTTGCGGTCGGCTGGCCTGAGCACCCGCGACCTGGGCGGCGTGGCGTATACCTCCGGTCCGGGTCTGGTCGGCGCCCTGCTGGTCGGCGCGGCCTGTGCGCGGTCGCTGGCCTGGGCGCTGGAGGTGCCGGCGATCGGCGTGCACCACATGGAAGGGCACCTGCTGGCGCCGCTGCTCGAACCGGATCCGCCCGAACCGCCGTTCGTCGCGCTGCTCGTGTCCGGCGGTCATTCGATGCTGATCGAGGTCGACGGCATCGGCAGCTACCGCCTGCTTGGCGACACGCTCGACGACGCCGCGGGCGAGGCGTTCGACAAGACCGCCAAGCTGATGGGCCTGTCCTATCCCGGCGGCCCGGCGCTGGCCAAGCTGGCTGAGTCCGGCACGCCCGGGCGGTTCAAGTTCGCGCGCCCGATGACCGACCGGCCGGGCCTCGATTTCAGTTTCAGCGGCCTGAAGACCCAGGTGCTGCTTGCCTACCAGGCGCATGCGCAGGATCCCACGGCGAAGGCCGACGTGGCGCGCGCGTTCGAGGACGCGATCGTGGAAACCCTGCTGATCAAGTGCCGCCGCGCGCTGCAGCAGACCGGCGCGAAGCGCCTGGTGATCGCCGGCGGCGTGGGTGCCAACAAGAAGCTGCGCACGCAACTGGCAGCGGCGGCCGAACGCGAGAAATTCCGCGTCTACTTCCCGCGCCTGGAATTCTGCACCGACAACGGTGCGATGATCGCGCTCGCCGGCGCGCTGCGCCTGCAGGCCGGGTTGCACGACGACAGCGCGATCAAGGTGACGCCGAGGTGGGATCTGGAAAGCCTGGCGGCGGTACCGTAAGCGATGTGCGAGCGTCTACACTGTGGTCGCGCGAACGCGACGCAAATCGACGTCATTCCCGCGCAAGCGGGAATCCATCTTGCTATTGCTTGAACGGCAGCCGCGAAGAAGCAAGAACTGGATTCCCGCCTGCGCGGGAATGCCGAGACTATTTAGGCGCCGTCACTTGTCAATCTACCGTCAGGAACGGCTTCTTCGCACACATCACTTCGCCAACGGCCACAGTCAATCCCATGGATCTCGTTTTCATCGAAGACCTGCGCATCGAAACCGTCATTGGCATCTACGACTGGGAGCGCAAGATCAAACAGGTCGTCGCGCTCGATCTGGAGATGGCGTTCGACAACACCAGGCCGGCGGCCAGCGACAAGATCGAGGACACGCTCGACTACAAGGCGGTCAGCAAGCGCCTGATCGGCTTTGTGGAATCTTCCCATTATGAACTTGTGGAAACGCTCGCCGAGCGCTGCGCCGCGATCGTGCGCGAGGAATTCGGCGTGGCCTGGCTGCGCCTGAAGCTGGCCAAGCCCGGCGCGGTAACCGGTTCGACGGCGGTCGGCGTGATCATCGAGCGCGGCACGAAGCCGCACGCATGACGCGGGCCTGGTTGAGCCTAGGTTCCAACCTGGAGCCGGAAACGCACCTGCGCGCCGCGCTCGACGAATTGCGCGCGCGCTTCGGCGCGATCAGCGTGTCGCCGGTATATCGTTTTGCCGCGGTCGGTTTCGACGGGCCGGATTTCCTCAATCTGGCCGTCGGTATCGACAGCGACCTCGACGCTCCCGCGCTCGATACCTGGCTGCATGCGCTGGAAGACCGCCATGGCCGGCGCCGCGACGTGCCGCGCTATTCGAGCCGCACGCTCGACATCGACATCGTGCTGTTCGGCGACCAGGTGATTTCCGGCCCCGGCCACTTGCAGGTGCCGCGCGCGGAAATCGCCCACGCGTTCGTGCTCAAGCCACTCGCCGACATCGCCGGCGAGGTCATGCATCCGCTGTTGCACAAGTCGATCGCGGAACTGTGGCGCGAGTCGCCGGAGCGTCAGATGCCGCTGCACGAGGCCGCGCCGCTATGACGAGTGACGCTTTACGCTGAAGGGACGCAGTGATAAAAGTCGCGCGCCGTTTTGCCAATCGTCGAGGTTCCCATGTTCGAGCGTCTTTCGCGCAGCTTTGCCTTGGTCAAGGCCAGCTGCAACGTGTTGGCCGCGAACAAGCGCCTGATGGTCTTTCCGCTGCTCTCGGGCTTGTGCACGCTGATCGTGGCGGCAAGCTTCCTGCTGCCGCTGTTCGGCAGCGGCGTGCTCACGCATCTCGATCGTGGCCAGATGACGCCTTGGCGCGGAGTGCTGCTGTTCGGGTTCTATCTGGCGCAGTACTTCGTCATCCTCTTCTTCAATGTCGCGCTGGTCGGCGCGGCGACGATCCACTTGCGCGGCGGCACGCCGAGCCTCGCCGACGGCCTGCGCATCGCCACGTCGAAGCTGCCGGCCATCCTCGGCTACGCGGTGATCACGGCAACGGTCGGCATGGTGATGCGCGCGATCGAGGAGCGTGCCGGGTTCGTCGGCCGGTTGATCACCGGCCTGATCGGCGTGGCCTGGTCGCTGGCGACGTTCCTGGTGGTGCCGGTATTGGTGAACGAGCAAGTCGGACCGTTCGATGCGGTGCGCAACAGTGCGGACCTGCTCAAGCGCACCTGGGGCGAGAATCTGGTCGGCAACGTCGGCATTGGGCTCGCCTTCAGCCTGCTCACGCTGCTCGTGCTCGTGATCGGCTTCGCGCTGATCATGCTTGCGGTGTCGACCCACGCCACCGAGGCGATCCTGTTCGTGGTCGTGCTGTGCGTGCTGGTCGGGTTGTTGCTCGCGACCGTGCAAAGCGCGCTGCACGGCATCTATGCCGCGGCGGTGTATCGCTACGCGCAGGAAGGTGATGCCGGCGTCGGCTTCGACAAGGTGCTCGTCGCCGACGCGTTCAAGCTCAAGGCCTGACGTCGCGGGCGGCGCTCGCCTGGCGACTTTCTTCGTATGCAGGGGCGCGATTCATCGCGCCCGGCTCTTTGCAGCGGCAACGCGGGCGCGACAAATCGCGCCCCTACGCAGGCCGTTGCCAATCAGATCACCAGCGCGCGGCCGCCGTCGACGTTGAGCACCTGGCCGGTAGTGAAGCCGGCGTCGCGGATCAGGAACAGCACTGCGGCCGCGACGTCTTGCGGCGAACCGGCGCGCTGCAACGGCGTGCGCGCGACGAGCTCCTGCTGGTCGGTGTAGGCCTTGCCGGATTCCGGCCACAGCACCGCGCCCGGCGCGATCGCATTGACGCGGATCTCCGGCCCGAGTTCGCGCGCCAGCGCCTGGGTCATCATCACCAGCGCCGCCTTGGCCATGCAGTACACCGGATGCCGCGCCAGCGGACGCGCAGCGTAGATGTCGGCCATGTTCACAATGCAGCCTTGTGTACTTTTCAGGAACGGCGCAGCGGCTTGGGCGAGGAAAAACGGCGCCTGCGCGTTGCTCGCGAACAGCTCGTCCCATTGCGCCGGAGTTACCGTGCCGATCGGCGTCGGATAGAACGCCGAAGCGTTGTTGACAAGCGCATCGAGCCGGCCGAAGCGCGCGACACACTGCTGCACCAGCGCCGGCAGGCGCTCGATGTCGGCCAGCTCGCCCTGCAGCGCCAGCGTGCTGCCGGATCGGTGCGCATCGAGTTCGGCGCACAGCGCGCGCATCGCCTCGCCCGATTCGCGGTAGTGCAGCGCCAGGTCGTAGCCGGCCGCGTGCAGCGCGCGCGCGATCACGCTGCCGACACGCTTTGCAGCGCCGGTGATGAGCGCGACGGGGCGCGGATGTTCGGTACCTGCGGCCATGGCTGCCTGCGCGCGACTATGTTGCCGCATCGATTTTAAGCAGAATGCGCGCATGCGTGTGGAATTGCCCGAACCCAGCGCCGATGAGCGTGCGCACAGCGCGCGCCTGGCCGCACTGATCCGTAGCGAGATCGCTGCGGCCGGCGGCGCGCTGGATTTCGAGCGCTACATGGAATTGGCGCTGTACGCGCCCGGCCTCGGCTACTACAGCGCCGGCGCGACCAAGTTCGGCGCCGCAGGCGATTTCGTCACCGCCCCGGAGCTCGGCTGCGTATTCGCGCGCTGCGTCGCACGCGCGCTCGCGCCGACGCTGCGCGAAACCCAGGGCGATGTGCTCGAACTCGGCCCCGGCAGCGGGGCGCTGGCCGCGGAACTGCTGCTGGAACTGGAACGGCTCGGCGCACTGCCAGCCCGCTATCGCCTGCTCGAACGCAGCGCCGACCTGCGTGCACGCCAGCGCGATACGCTGCAGGCACGTGCGCCGCACCTGCTGCCGCGCTGCGAATGGCTCGACGCGCCATCGGCGACCGGCTGGCGCGGCGTGCTGCTGGCCAACGAAGTGGTCGATGCCTTGCCGGTGCGCCTGTTTGCACTGCGCGACGACGGCGTGTTCGCGCGCGCGGTAACGGCTGCGCAAGACGGCACGTTCGCCTGGTGCGAGCAGCCGGCGGACGAAGCGCTGATCGCGCTCGTCGAACGTCAGCTCGGATCGCTGCGGCACGCGCTGCCGCGTCCGTATCGATCCGAAATCTGCGCCTTGCTCGCGCCGTGGTTTGCCGAAATCGCCGCCAATCTGCAGCAGGGCGCGGCACTGTTCATCGACTACGGTCATGCGCGCAGCGACTACTACGCGGCGGCGCGATGCGAAGGCACGCTGCGCTGCCACTACCGACATCGCGTGCATGACGAGCCGCTGATCCTGCCGGGCCTGCAGGACATCACCGCGTGGGTTGACTTCGACGCACTGCGCGCCGCGGCGACGGCAAGTGGATTCGCGACGGAGAGTTGCATCACTCAGGCCCGCTTCCTGCTGGAGCAGGGCCTCGAAGAAGTCTTCGCGGCCGCGCATGCACAGGCCACAGACGAAGCGCAACGCTACCGGCTGGCCCAGGAAGTCAAACATCTGGCGCTGCCGGACGAAATGGGCGAAGCGTTCAAGGTGTTGACGCTGCGAAAACGGTAACACGCGGCAAAAAACGCACGGTCGAGTCCGCTTGCGTGATTCGGCGCTGCGACCGCAGGGGATACTCCTGAGGTCGTAACGTTGTCTCCGCCTCGCTTTGCTTTTATAGTCGGCACCGTGACAAGGGGGCCGGGGCGTTCGCTCGGGCATAGTCGTGGTCTTCGCCAGGCTGGCATCGTTCTCTCGCACGTAGCGAGCCGTTGCGCTTTTCTTCGGGGTCTTCCAATGATTTTTCGCAAGCACGCATGGGTGAGTGCGCTGGTGTTCTTGTGCACGATTTTGAGTGCCGGGGTTTCGGTCTGGGCCGAGGACGATGATGGCACCGGCAGCAGTCTGGGTTTCGCCGCGCTGCCGAGCGCCGTGGCCGACCAGTTCGCCGGCGTAAAGTCCGTGCCGTTTTCAGCCACGCCGATCGAACCTGCACAGTACAACGGGGACGTGCGCGACCTGCCGCCCGACTATACGGTGCGCGATTACTATCATCATTGGAACGAATTCCCGCGCCCGATCCCGCAGCGCACGATTCCCCCCGGCACCGACATGAACATGCCGGTGGCGCCGCCGGTTGTGAATGCGCCAATGCCGTCGTCGACGAGCTTCGCTGGTCTGGCCTTCAACACTTCCGTTACCGGCGGCAGTGCCGGCGCGGGCTGGCCGCCGGATACCAACGGCGACGTCGGCCCGGTGTACTACATACAGTCGGTGAATGACGCCTTCGGCATTTTCAACAAGTCCACCGGCGTGATGACTGCGGCCTTTACCGAAAACCAGCTGTGGTCCGGCGCCGGTACGGGGACAGCGTGCGATGCGAACAACCAGGGCGACCCGGTCGTCATCCATGACGGCGCGGCGGATCGCTGGATCCTTTCGCAGTTTGCATTCACGAGTTCGTTCTCCGGCGCGCACTATCAGTGTATTGCCGTGTCGAAAACCAGCGATCCGGTTTCCGGCGGTTGGTGGCTGTACGCGGTGCGCACCGACATCGGCGGCAGCGGTCCGCCGGCCAACAGCCTGCTCGACTATCCAAAGTTCGGCGTGTGGACGGACTGCCTGTACATGGGCGGCAACGTGTTCACGAACTCCACCACGTATGGCGGCGGCGCATACGCGACGTTCAGCCGCACCGCGCTGTTCGCGGGCACGGCGTTGAGCGGGACCAACAGCGCGGTCGGCTACACGGCCAACGCGAACATCTTCGGCATGTTCCCCGCGACGTTGTCGGGTACCGGCACCTCGCCGCCGGCCGGCACGCAGGAATACTTCGTCGTGCAGTCGGCGACCGTTTTCGGCTACGACGTGCGCAAGTACGTGCAGGGCGCCAACACGTGCGGCTCGGGCGGCTCGCTCAGCGCCCTCACCACGGTCAACGAAGCCGTATACGCGTATCCATCCGACGCATCGTTCAACACTGACCTTGTTGCACAGCCGACCCCGGGCAACAAGCTCGACTCGCTCGGCGACGAGATCATGCAGCGCGTCGTGTACCGCAACATCAGCGGTGCCGAATCGCTGTGGCTTACCCACACGACCTGCGGTTCCACGGTGAATCCTGCGGACGGATTCACGTGCAATCCCCCTGCAACCAGCCAGCCAATGCAGGTGCAGTGGTCGCAGATCAACGTAACCGGCGGCACTATCGCCACCACGCCGGTGCAGCAGCAGATCTACGCGCCGGATACGACGTTCTACCGCTGGATGCCGAGCCTCGCCGTGGACAAGCAAGGCAATATGGCGATCGGCTATAGCCGGTCGAACGGCACGGCGGGCAACTATCCGACCATCGCGTATTCCGGTCGCCTGGCGGGCGACGCGGCCAACCAGCTGCCGGAAACCGAAACCGTCATGGTCGCCGGCGGCGGCGCGCAATCGAACAGTTGCGGCGGCGCCTGCACGCGCTGGGGCGACTACTCGGCAATGACGATCGATCCCGTGGACGATTGCACGTTCTGGTTTACCAGCGAGTACTACGACACCGTCGCGCACGGCGCCAGCGGCACCTGGCAGACGCGCATCGGTTCGTTCAAGTTTCCGTCCTGCGTCAGCGTTGGCGCGGCGAGCAAGCTCGCCTTCACGCAGCAGCCAAACGCGAGCTACGCGTCGAACGCGACGATCACGGTGAAGGTGAGCGTCGAGGATGCGTCCGGCAATGTCGTGACCACCGATACCTCGAACGTCACCGTGGCGCTGACCACGGCCGGCGGCGCCACGCTCGGCGGCACGAAGACCGTTGCCGCGGTGAATGGCGTGGCGACGTTCAGCAATCTGACGGTCGACAAGGTCGGCACCTACACGCTGACCGCAACCGACGGTGCGCTCACCTCCGCGGTGAGTTCCTCGTTCAACATCACCGCCGGTGCGGCGTCGAAGGTCGTGTTCACGCAGCAGCCGAATGCCAGCTATGCGTCGAACGCGGCAATCACGGTCAAGGCCAGCATCGAAGATGCCGCCAGCAACGTCGTCACCACCGACACGTCGAATGTGACGGTCGCGTTGACCACCGCGGGCGGTGCGACGCTTGGCGGCACCAAGACGGTGGCCGCGGTCGCCGGCGTCGCCACGTTCAGCAATCTCACCGTGGACAAGGTCGGCACCTACACGCTGACCGCGACCGATGGTGTGCTGACTTCGGGCGTGAGCTCGTCGTTCAACATCACGGCGGGCGCAGCATCCAAGGTCGTGTTCACCACGCAGCCGAACGCGAGCTATGCGTCGAACGCGACGATCGCCGTGGCGGCCAGCGTGGAAGACGCGGCCGGCAACGTGGTCACCACCGACACATCGAACGTCACGGTCGCGTTGACCACAGCAGGCGGCGCGACGCTCGGCGGCACCAAGACCGTTGCCGCAGTCGGCGGCGTGGCGACGTTCGGCAATCTCACCGTCGACAAGACCGGCACGTACACGCTGACCGCGACCGATGGCGTGCTCACGTCTGGCGTGAGCTCCTCGTTCAACATCACGGCCGGCGCGGCGACGAAAGTCGTGTTCACGACGCAGCCGAACGCGAGCTACGCGTCGAACGCGGCGATCGGCGTTGGCGTGAGTGTCGAAGACGCGGCGGGCAACGTGGTCACCACCGACACGTCGAACGTCACCGTGGCGTTGACCACGGCCGGCGGCGCGACGCTCGGCGGCACGAAGACCGTTGCCGCCGTGAACGGTGTGGCGACGTTCAGCAATCTCACGGTCGACAAGGTCGGCACGTACACGCTGACCGCGACCGACGGCGTGCTGACCTCGGGCGTGAGTTCCTCGTTCAACATCACGGCGGGCGCAGCGGCGAAGGTCGTGTTCACCACACAGCCGAATGCGAGCTACGCCTCGAACGCGGCGATTGGCGTTGGCGTCAGCGTCGAAGACGCGGCGGGCAATGTGGTCACCACCGACACGTCGAACGTCACCGTCGCGCTGACCAGCGCGGGCGGCGCCACGCTGGGCGGGACGAAGACCGTTGCCGCCGTGAATGGCGTTGCGACGTTCGCCAACCTCACGGTCGACAAGGTCGGCACGTACACGCTGACTGCGACCGACGGCGTGCTGACCTCGGGCGTGAGCTCGTCGTTCAACATCACCGCAGGCGCGGCCGCGAAGGTTGTGTTCACCACGCAGCCGCCGGCAAGCCGCCAGTCGAACGCGACGTTCAGCACAGCGGTCAGCGTCGAGGACGCGGCGGGCAACGTGGTGACCACCAACACCTCGAATGTGACGGTCGCGTTAACGACGGCGGGCGGCGCGACGCTCGGCGGCACCACGACGGTTGCTGCAGTCAATGGCGTGGCGACGTTCGGCAACCTGAGCGTCGACAAGGTCGGCACCTACACGCTGACCGCGACCGATGGCCTGCTCACGCAAGACGTCAGTGCCGCGTTCAACATCACGCCCGGCGTGGCGTCGAAGCTTGTGTTCACGGCGCAGCCGCCGGCCACCGCGCAAACCAACTCCGGCTTCGGCGCGGCGGTGAGCGTGGAAGATGCGGCGGGCAACGTGGTCACCAGCAATACGTCGAACGTCACGGTGGCGCTGACCACCGCCGGCGGCGCGACGCTCAATGGCACCAAGACAGTGGCCGCGGTCAACGGTGTAGCGACGTTCGCGAACCTGTCGATCGACACGATCGGCACGTACACGCTGACGGCGACCGACAGCACGCTCACCGCTGCGGTCAGTTCCTCGATCCTGGTCACGCCCGGCTCGGCGACCAAGCTCGCGTTCACGGTGCAGCCGCCGGCGAGCGCGCAGTCGAACGCCACGTTCAGCGTGACGGTCAGCGTGGAAGACGCAACCGGCAACGTCGTGACCAGCGATGGCTCGAGCGTCACCGTGGCGCTGACCACGGCCGGCGGCGCGACGCTCGGCGGTACCAAGACGGTGGCGGCGGTGAATGGTGTGGCGACGTTCGCCAATCTGAGCGTCGACAAAGTCGGCACGTACACGCTGACTGCGAGCGATGGCTTGTTGACGCCAGCGGTGAGCTCGTCGTTCTCGATCACCGCCGGTGCGGCGTCGAAGCTCGTGTTCACGGCGCAGCCGCCGGCGAGCTCGACGTCGAACACGGCGTTCGGTGCGACGGTGACGGTGCAGGATGCCGCCGGCAACACGGTGACGACGGATACGTCGACGGTGACTCTGGCGCTCACGGGCGGCACGGCCGGCGCGGCGCTGACCGGTGGCTCGGTTGCCGCGGTCAACGGCGTGGCGACGTTCTCCAACCTGAAGGTCGACAAGGCCGGCACGAACTACGTGCTGAATGCGAGCGACGGCGTGCTCACGGGCGCGGCAAGCTCGAACTTCAACATCACCGCCGGCGCACCAGCCGCGATTTCGTTCAGCACGCAGCCGGTGACGTCCGCCGCGGGCGCGACGATTCCGGTCGTCGCGCACGTGCAGGATGCCGCCGGCAATCCGATCGTGGGCGACAACGTGACGCTGGCTTTCGGTAACAATGCGGGCGGCTCGACGCTGACCGTGTCGGCGAATCCAGTCGCGACCGACGCATCCGGCAATGCGACATTCGCGGGTGTGTCGTTGAACAAGGCCGCGACCGGCTACACGCTGAAGGTCACCGAAGCGGTGAACTCGCTCAACGTGACCAGCAACGCATTCGACATCACCGCCGGTGCGGCGACGCAGCTCGTGTTCACCACGCAGCCGACCGATGTCGTACGCGGTACGACGCTGGCGACCGTGGTCGTGACCGAAAAGGACGCGAACGGCAACGTCGTGCCCGACAACTCGAACGTGGGCTTCGCGGTCAGCTCGTGCGGCGGCTCGCCGCTGGGTGGCGTGGCGATGAGCAACGGCGTGGCGACGCTCAACAGCACGCAACGCTTCTACACGCTGGGCAGCGGGTTGACGGTCACGGCGAGCACCGGTGCGCTCAATGCAACCAGCGCGACGTTCAATGTCACGAGCGGCGCCGATTTCATCTATGCCGACAGCTTCGAAGCCTGCCGTCCTTGAGCAATCGTTAACGCCGACTAGGCGATGACAGTGATCCCGCGGCCTTCGGGCCGCGGGATTTTTTTTGGCAGTTTCTACCGCTGAACCTGCTTGGTTTTACCGCATGCGACCCAACTCTCAGTGCGTTCGCGCCTCGTGCGCTAGCATTGCGTGTCGCGCGCTTGCGCAACCCGCGAACTGCTGGCGCCGGCCGGGGTCGTACAAAACGCCGTTATTGTCTGGGATGCAAGCAATGTTTCGTTCGTTCCGCCTCACGGGTGCGCTCGCGTGCCTTCTCGTCTGCAGCGCTGCCGCACAGGCCGCTGGTTCCGCCGTCCCGTTCAGTCCGGCATCCGTGGCCAAGGTCGCGCCCGTTCCGCTGCGCCCGACCGACACCATCATGGGGCCGCTGGCGCGCACGCAGCCGCTGCATGTGCTGGTATCGCTGAAGCTGCGCAACGAGGACCTGCTCGATGCGGTGATCCAGACGGCTGCGACGCCGAATGCGGTCACGACCGGCGCCGGGATCAGCGATGAGGAATTCCTCGCCAATCACGCGCCGACGCAGGAGCAGGCGGACGCGGTCGTGCGCTTCCTGGCGGATGCCGGATTCCAGAACATCGAGATCGCACCGAACCGGCTGCTGGTCTCGGCGTACGGCAACGCGGGCATCGCGCAGCGCGCGTTCGCCACGTCGCTGGTGCAGGTGCGCAGCGCCGACGGACGCGATGCGTATGCGAACAACGATGCGGTGCGCGTGCCACCCGAGTTGCAGGACAGTGTGCTCGAAGTCGTCGGATTGCAGACGGTCTACACCAAGCACGTGATGTCGCAAGCCGCGCAGCCCGGCATGGGTCCGCTGGCAACGCCGCAGGCCGGCAGCGCGGTCGGACACAACCCGGTCGATTTCGCGACGATCTACGGCGCCAACACGCTGGCGGTCGCGTCGCGCATCCCGGTCGGCGTCGTGACCGAAGGCAACATGACGAACACGAAAAACAATCTCAACAGTTTCACGGCGACGCACGGACTGCCGACGCAAACCGTGCAAGTCGTCGGCGCCGGAAGTAGCGACACCAGCGGCGACGGCGAGTGGGCGCTCGACACGCAGGACATCGTGGCGATGACCGGCGGCGTACAGAAGCTGATTCTCTATGACTCGGCGTCGCTGTTCGATTCCGATCTGGACGTGGCCTTCAACGCCGCGGTGGCGGCGAATGCGACCAAGGTGATCAGCGTTTCGCTCGGCGCGTGCGAGACCGGCTCGCCGCTCGCTACCGAAGACGCGATCTTCAAGTCCGGCGTGGCGAAGGGCCAGACGTTCGTGTTCTCGTCCGGCGACTCCGGCGCCGACGAGTGCGGCAACGGCGGCGTAACGCCGAGCTATCCGGCCAGTTCGCCGTATGTCGTGGCGGTCGGCGGCACCACGCTGTTCACCAGTGGCAGCACAACGTGGAGCGGCGAAAGCGTATGGAGCGGCACGGGTGGCAGTCCGAGTCTGTCCGAGGCGATCCCCACCTGGCAGTCGCATGTCGGCCAGAACGGCAACAACACGCATCGCGGCGTGCCGGACATCGCGTTCGTCGGCGACCCGCAAAGCGGCGCGATCATCACGATCGGCGCACAACAGTTTCAATACGGCGGCACCAGCCTGTCGGCACCGCTGTTCTCCGGCGCATGGGCGCGCATCATGCAGACGAACGGCCAAAGCCTCGGCTTCGCCGCGCCGCTGATCTATCAAGTCGCCGCCGTGCCGGCGCAGTACGCCACGGATTTCCACGACGTCACCTCGGGTGGCAACAATGGCGAAACCGCCGCGACCGGCTGGGACTACACCACCGGCTTCGGCTCGATGATCGTCAACAAGTTCATTACGCATCTCGGTGGCGGCAGCACGCCGGCCAAACTGGCGTTCACCGTGCAGCCGAATGCGAGCTACGGCGCTGGCGCCACGATCACGGTCAAGGTCAGCATTGAAACCAGCACCGGCGCGGTCGTCACCAGCGATACCTCGGCGGTGACGCTGGCACTGTCCGGCGGTACGGCGGGCGCCACGCTCGGCGGCACCAAGACGGTCAACGCGGTTGCGGGCGTGGCGACGTTTTCCAATCTCACGGTCAACAAGGTCGGCACGGCCTACGTGCTCAATGCCAGCGATGGCAGCTTGAGCGGCGCGTCGAGCACCGGCTTCAACATCACGTCCGGCACCGCTACCAGCATCACGTTCACGACCCAACCGTCGGCGAATGCAAATGTCGCCGCTGGCGCGACGATCCCGCTCGTGGCGCACGTGCAGGATGCCAACGCGAATCCGGTCGCGGGGCACAGCGTATCGCTCGCCTTCGGTGCGAATCCGGGTAGCGCGACACTGTCGGTGACCGCCAACCCGGTCGCCACCGACGCGAGCGGCAACGCGACGTTCGGCAACGTCTCGCTCAACAAAGTCGCCTCGGGTTACACGCTCAAGGCGACCGACAACACCACGCCGCTGAATGTCACCGGCAATAGCTTCAACATCGTCGCCGGCACCGCGAGCAGCATCACGTTCAGCACGCAGCCGGCGGCGAACGCGAATGTCGCCGCCGCCAGCACGATCCCGCTGGTGGCGCACGTGCAGGATGCGAATGCGAATCCGATCGCGGGCCACAGCGTATCGCTCGCGCTCGGCGCGAATCCAGCGGGCGCGACGCTGTCGGTTACGGCCACTCCGGTGCCGACCGACGCGAGCGGCAACGCCACGTTCGCCAACGTCTCGCTGAACAAGGTCGGCACGGGCTACACGCTCAAGGCGACCGACAATACGACGCCGCTGAATGTCACGAGCAACAGCTTCAACATCGTCGCGGGCACCGCAACCAGTTTGACCTTGACCACGCAGCCCGCGGCGGGCGGCAACGTCGCGGCCGGCCACACGATCGCGCTGGTCGCGCACGTGCAGGATGCCAACGGCAACGCCGTCGGCAATCACAGCATCAGCCTGGCGCTGCTGAACAATCCGGGCGGCGCCACGCTCGGCGTCACCGCCACGCCGATCCCGAGCAACGCCGGCGGCGACGCTGCGTTCGCGAATGTGTCGTTGGACAAGGCGGGCAGCGGCTACACCTTGCAGGTGACCGACAACACAACGCCGCTCAACGCAACCAGCAACGCGTTCAACATCGTCGCGGCCGCGCCGACGCAACTGTTGTTCGTGCAGCAGCCCGGCAACGGCACCGCCGGCGTCGCGCTGGCGCCGACGATCACGCTGCGCGTGCTCGATCAGTTCGGCAACGTGGCGCTGGCCGACACCAACACGGTCACGTTGAACGTGAGCGGCCCGGGCGGCTTCGATCCTGCGGCGACGCGCACGGTGGCGCTGAACAACGGTCTGGCGAGTTTCGATCGCCTGCTGTTCAATGTCGCCGGCGCTGGCTACACGCTCAGCGCCAGCGACTCGGGCGACGGTCTCGGTTCGGCGCCGAGCAACGCATTTGCGATCGCGCCGGGTACGCCGCGCCTGGTCTTCAGCGGTCCGGCGGATCTGGCGCAAGGCGGACGCCTCGGCTCCATCAGCGTCACGGCGGACGATGGTTCGGGCAATCTCGTGCCGCTCAACGGCAGTGTCGATTTCACGATTGCGGCGTGCGGCGGCACGCTTGATCTCGGCAGCGTGACGATGACGAACGGCATCGCCACGCTCGACAGCGCGCAACAGTTCTACAGCGCGTCGGGCGGTGAGACGATCCAGGCCACGAGCGGCGCGCTCAGCGGCACGAGCCGCAGCTTCGTGGTGTCGGGGGCCGGCTTCGTGTTTGCCGACAGCTTCGACGGCTGCCGCTTGTAACGATACCGCGCGCGGCACTCACTCGTGGGTGCCGCGCCACGCTTCGCGCGCTGCGGCAATCGCCTGCAGCCGCGCCTCGCGCAACGCCGCACCGAGTTGCTCGCCGCTCAGGCCCTGATCGAGCAGCGCCTGCGCCTTCGGTTCGCGCGCTTTGTGGAAAAGTTGCAAAAGATACTTTGCCTGCGGATAGTCGGCGTCGGCCATGCCGGCGCGTCCGCGCTTGTCCGCTTCGCACGCGAGCAGGAACTGCGGCACGCGTTCCGGGCGGCGGAACGCGTCGAGCTTTTCGAACAGTTCCAGGATCGTGTTCGCGCGCAGCTCGAGCGCGGTGTGCGCAAGCAGATGCAGGCGGCACACCAGTTCGCCCAGCGCGACGAACTCGGCCGGTACCTTCAGGCGCGCCGCCAACGCGCGCAGCGGTGCCACGCCGGCGTGTTCGTGGCCGCGATGCGCGGGCAGTTCCGCGCTCGGCGTGAGCGCCTTGCCCAGATCGTGCGTCAGTGCGCACCAGCCGATCAACGCGTCGCCCGGCGCCAGTCGCGCCGCCATGTCGAGCACCATACCGACGTGTACGCCGGTGTCGATCTCCGGGTGATACTCGGCACGCTGCGGCACGCCGAACAACGCATCGACTTCGGGCAGCACGCGGGCGAGCGCGCCGCAGTCGCGCAGCGTCTGCACGAACGCGCTCGGCGTCGATTCGCCCAGCGCCTTGCAGGTTTCCGCCCAGACGCGTTCCGGCACGAGATGATCGACTTCGCCGCTTTGCACGGTCTGGCGCATCAGCTCGAGCGTTTCGTCGGCGACGCGAAAGCCGCGCGCCGCGTAGCGCGCGGCAAAGCGCGCCACGCGCAGTACACGCACCGGATCCTCGCTGAACGCAGGCGAGACGTGGCGCAATAGTTTCTGTTCGAGGTCGCGCGCGCCGCCGAACGGATCGATCAGCGCGCCGTGTTCGTCCTGCGCCATCGCGTTGATGGTCAGGTCTCGCCGGCGCAGGTCTTCCTCCAGCGTCACGGACGGATCGGCGTCGAACGCAAAGCCGTGATAACCGCGGCCGGTCTTGCGCTCGGTGCGCGCGAGCGCGTATTCCTCGCGTGTCTGCGGATGCAGGAACACCGGGAAATCCTTGCCGACCGGCTGGTAGCCGAGATCGAGCAACTGCTGCGGCGTCGCGCCGACGACGACATGGTCGCGGTCCTTGCTGTCGAGGCCGAGCAGGCGGTCGCGCACCGCGCCGCCGACGAGATAGGTCTTCATGCGCGCATTATGCGCGAGCGCCGCCACGCCGGCGACGCCAAGGCTTTCACGTTTTGTCGATGCGCGGGAGCATAATGTCGCGCGCCGCTCATCTGCCGGGGTACTCTTATGAAGAAAGCACTGCTCGCCGTCGCTCTGCTCGCCCTTGCCGCTTGCGGCATGACTGCCACGAAGCCGGCCGCGCCGCCGGCCAAGGACGCGTTCTATCGCGAACTCGGCGGCACCGAAGGCATTACCGCGGTGGTCGACAAGTTCTTCGTGCACCTGAACGCCGACGCGCGCATCAACACGCTGTTCCGCAACGTCGACCACAACGATCTGCGTCGTCTGGTCATCGAGCAGCTGTGCGAGGCGACCGGCGGGCCGTGCAAGTACACCGGACGCAGCATGGAGGAGGCGCACAGCGGTTTGAACCTGACCAATGCCGACTTCGACGCGTTCGTGGAAGATCTCAAGGCGGCGATGAACGACCTCAAGGTGCCGCAGGCGAGCCAGAAGAAACTGATCGGCACGCTTGCGCCGATGCGGCCGCAGATCGTCGGGCAATAGTTTCGCGAATTACTTCGGACCCAGCGTCGCCGCGGTGGCTGCTTCCGGTGCGGCGACCGACTGCGTCGCCGGACAGACCACCGCCTTGCGCGGTGCATCCGCGGGAGGCGGCACGTAGGCCTGGCCGACGCGCGGCAGGCGCGAGGCAAGCGATTGCGCGTCGCCGTGCAGGCGCCAGTCGTAGATCACGGCGAAAGCGAGCACGCGCGCAACGTACTCGCGCGTTTCCTTGTACGGGATCGTCTCGATGAAGAAGTCCGGCTCGAGCGTGTCGCGCGCATTGACCCAGCGCCCGACCGGATCGGTGCCGGCGTTGTAGGCGGCGCTGGCCAGCCACGGACTGCCGTCATAGTGCAGCGCCATGTCGGCCAGATAGCGCGTGCCGAGGCGGATGTTCAGATCCGGATCGAACAGATCGGTCGCGCTGGAATAGGCGACTTTTTCCACTTTTGCCAATTGTTTCGCGGTGCCCGGCAACAGCTGCATCAGGCCCCAGGCGTCGGCGCCGGATTTCGCATCCGTGGTCCAGGCGCTCTCGGCGCGAATGATCGCGTAGGCCCAGGACGGTTCGATGCCGGCGTTGTGCGCGTCGCGTTCGATCTGCGTGCGCCGCGCGAGCGGAAAACGCAAATCGTACAAGTGCAGATCGTCGCCTTGGTTCAGCGTATACACGGCGCGGTCGTACCAACCGTGTTCGCTCGCCACGGCCGCGGCGATACGCCGCTGCGCCGGATCGAGTTGCGCCAGCGTGTAGTCCCATTCGCGACGCGCCTCGCGCAGCCGATCCAGCATGAACCATTCGAACGCGCGCACCAGTCCGGGCAGCGCGCGCACCGTGCGCTGCGCATCGGCGGACATCTGTGCGGGCGCGCTGCAGATCACGTACGGCTGGTCGGTCCAGTCGGCGGCGAGGAACGCGTGGAAATTCGCTTCCTTCGCGATGCCGGCGAACAATGCGGTGGCCTCGTCCTTGCGCCCGAGCTTGACCAACACACGGCCGCGCAAATAGCGCCAGCGCGCGTCGCTTTTCTGCGCGTCCGACATGCGTTCGAGCGCTTTGAGCGCGGCGGCCCAGTCTTGCACCGCCAGCGCGCTGCGCACGCGCCATTCGCGCGTGGCATCGTCGTCGGCGCTGGCCGGCAGCGCTTCGAGGCGGGCCAGCGCGCCGGGTACGTAACTCGCCGCGGGATACAGCGCCAGCGCATGCAGCACGCGATCGCGCTGCGTCGTATCGAAGTGGAAATGTGCGGAAAGTTTCGTCCAGCGCGCCTGCGCGTCGTCGCCGTCGTGGCGCGCGGCGCGCTCCAGCGCGAGCACCAGCGCATCGCGTGTGTGCGCGCTGTCGGGCCAGGTCGTGGCTTGATCGAGCGCGGCAACCGGTGCGCGTAGCGCCAGCGCGATGTGCTCGGCGGCGGTGCGCTGCGCCTGTTCGTCGAACGTGGCGGCGAGGCTGGCGACGAGATCGGTGTTGCCCGCCGCCGCGGCCAGATCGAGGCGCTGCCAGATCAATTCCGCGCCGAGCTTGTGGTGCGTGCGCGCGGCGCTAAACAACTCGTCGCACGCGCTCGGCAGCGTCGCCTTCGACAGCCACAGCGGCTGGATCTCGTGCTCGAAGTCGACGTGTTCGCCGCTCGCGCCGCGCGCAATCAACGCGTCGCACTGCAGCTCCTTGTTGTGCGTGGCGCTGGAATAGAACGCCAGATAATTTTTCCATTCGCGCCGGCGCGCGAGTTCGAACAGGAACGCTTCGCGCAGCGTCTGCGCCGGCAGGCTGTCGGGCCACGCGTCCAGAAACGTGCGCACTTCGTCCGGCTGCAACCGCGGCAGCCGCCGCTGCAGGTCGGCCAGTTCCAGATACGGGTACAACGGATAGTCGTCGAGCCCTTCGGCCAATTTTCGCCACGTGCCTTCGGGTGCGCGTTGCGCGGCTTCCCACACGAGCATGAACTTGTCGCGTTGCGGCGTCAGAGCATCGGTCGCGGCATGGCCGACGCCGCAAAAAATTGCCAGTAGCAGCAGCGGCCAGCAGCGGCAGCGGCGCCAGGAAAAATCCGGTGTGAGACACGACGACATGCAAGAAAGTCTAGCGGAAATCAAGGGCTTGAAGGGTATGCCGATGTGCCCTAGCCAAAGCCGACCTGCGTGTGCCATCATCCGGCCCGATTTTACGATTTCTTTACAGTTACAGGCCTTGGGGATTGCTAGCCGGCCTGATCCGTAAGTCAACACCCTTAAGACCAGTTACTCGAGGAGAGAGTCGTATGGCACACGCACGTCGTTTACTTGCTGCGAGCATTTCAGCAGCCGTTGGCGGAATGATCCTGGCATCCGCCGCCCCCGTTTTCGCACAGAACCGCACCGGCGACGACGCCCAGCGGCTCGAAGCCATCGAAGTCACCGGTTCGCGCATCAAGAAGGCCGAAGTGGAAGGCCAGACGCCGGTCATCACGATCACCGCGCAGGACATCGCGCAGACCGGTCTCGGCTCGATCGGCGACATCATCCAGCAACTCTCCGTGAGCGGTTCCTCGCTCAACACGAAATTCAATTCGGCCGGCAACTTCGGTTTCGCGCCGGACGGTTCCGGCGTGGGTTCCGGTTCGACCACGATCAGCCTGCGCAACCTCAACGCCAAGCGCACCCTGATCCTCGTCGACGGCCTGCGCTGGATCAACGAGTCTTCCGCCTCCGGCGTCTCCGCCGCGGTCGATCTCAACACGATCCCGGCCGGCACCGTCGAACGCATCGAGATCCTTACCGACGGCGCCTCGTCGCTGTACGGTTCGGACGCGATTGCCGGCGTGGTCAACATCATCACGAAGAAATCGCAGGACGGCGGTGCGCTGCATGTGTACGCCGGCGACTACGACGTCGGCGACGGCAAGACCTTTAACGGCGACATCTCGTTCGGCGGCAAGGCCGACCGCTTCAGCTTCTTCGTCGACGTCAGCCACTACAAGCAGAACCGCATCTCCTCGGCCGACTTCGACCAGGCCAGTGCGGCGTGCGTGCCCGGCACGGGCCTCGCGAACTGCAGCTCGGCGACGCCATTCACGCGCGTGCTGTTCGACACGCCTGGAGGCACCGACTTCGGCGGCCTGTGCCCGGGCGGCTTCTGCAGCGTCACCGCGAACGGCACGGCCGGCGCGAACGGTCTGCAGACGTTCCCGAGCGGCTATCACCACTTCACCCGCGCCGACCGCTTCAACTTCGCGCCGTACAACCTGTTGCTGACGCCGTCGGAACGCAGCGGTTTCTTCGCGCAGACCGACTACAAGATCAACGACGACGTGCACTGGTACATGAAGGGCCTGTACAACACGCGCAAGTCGACCAACCAGGCCGGTCCGGAGCCGATCTTCCTCGGCCAGGCGTTCTGCTTCCTGATCGACCGCTGCTACAGCGTCAGCGTCGACGCGACCAACCCGTACAATCCATTCGGCTTCACGCTTGATTCGAACAGCCCGGACTTCGGTCTCGGCCGCCGTCCGATCGAAGGCGGCCCGCGCATCTTCTCGCAGAAGGTCGACACGCGTTATTTCGCGACCGGCCTGACCGGCAACTTCGAGGCCTGGGGCCACGGTTACAACTGGGACGTCAACGTGGTGCGCGCCGACAACGACGCCGACCAGGACGTCACCGGCACCTACAACATGGCGCACATCGCCAAGGGCATCGGTCCGTTGTCGGCTTGCCAGGCAGATCCGAATTGCGTGCCGGTCAATCTGTTCGGCGGTCCGGGCACGCTCACGCCGGCGATGCTCAACTACATCCTGTATCACGAGCACGACACCAGCCATCAGTCGCTCGGCGTGTTCACCGCGAACATTTCCGGCGATCTGTTCCAGCTGCCGGCTGGTCCGCTCGACTTCGCTGCAGGTTACGAATACCGCGATCTGTCCGGCAATTATCAGCCGGACTCGGTCGTGGTCTCGGGCGAATCCAACGGCGTGCCGTCGAAGCCGACCGCGGGCAGCTACGACGTCAGCGAAGTGTATGTCGAGTTGAATGCACCGATCGTCGCCGATGCGGCGTTCGCCAAGCACTTCGACCTGAGCTTCGCGTCGCGCTATTCGGACTACTCCACGTTCGGCGGCACGACCAACAGCAAGGTCGGCTTCCGCTGGCAGCTCAACGACGACCTGACGTTCCGCGGCACCTACGCGCAGGGTTTCCGCGCGCCGTCGATCGGCGAGTTGTTCGGCACGTTCTCGCGCTTCGACGCGACGCTGACCGATCCGTGCAACAACGCCACCGGCCAGCGCGCGATCAATTGCGCCGCGCTCGGCGTGCCGAATCCGGGAACGTTCCAGCAGTCGAACCCGCAGATCTCGGTGCTCACTGGCGGCAACCAGAACCTGCAGCCGGAAAAATCGCGCAACACCACGCTCGGCGCGGTGTACAGCCCGTCCTGGGGCGAGAACGCGGGGTGGGCGCAGAAGGTCGATTTCGATCTGACCTACTACCGCATCACCGTGCGTGACGCGATCCAGGCCAAGGACGCGCAGTCGCTGCTCAACCGCTGCGCCGATACGCTTGATCCGGCATTCTGCAGCCTGCAGTCGCGCAACGGCGCCGGCTTCGTCACGTTCTTGAACGACACGCTCGGCAACCTCGGGCGCGTCACCACGCGCGGTTTCGACTTCGGCGTCAACTGGATCGGTCCGGAAACGAGCTGGGGCCATCCGAGCGTGAACTGGCAGACGACGTACGTCGATCACTACCAGGCGGTTTCCACCGAGACCGGCGAAGCCGAGCCGCAGGGCGTCGGCATCGAAGTCACCGACAGCGGCATCCCGCGCATCCGTTCGACGCTGCGCCTGAACTGGCAGTGGGGCGACTGGACCGCGATGTACGCGGCGCGCTACCTGTCCGGCCTGACCGAGGACTGCGCCGGCGCGGGCGGCTTCCCGATCTGCCAGAACCAGACCTCGTCGTCGAAGTTCCCGGATGGCAGCAACCACCTCGGCGCGACCACGTATGGCGACGTGCGCCTGTCGTGGAAGGTGCCGACCGCGTGGCAGATCAATGTCGCCGGCGGCATCAACAACGTGTGGGATCACAACCCGCCGGTGTGCCTGAGCTGCTCGCTGAACGGCTACGATGCGTCGAACTACGACTTGCCCGGCCGCTTCTACTACGTCGAGGCGAACATCAAGTTCTGAACAAATTAGAAATTGCAGCAAAATATACGGGCCGCGTTCGCGCGGCCCGTTTTTTTTGCCTGCGCAAAATGGGAATCGGACAGGGCTTCGGCGACGACCGAGGCGCGATTAGTTTTCGACGAGCCGCTGCGGCACGCGAATCGTGGCCGCCAGCGGCAGATGGTCCGAGACCGGATGCTGCAGCGTCCACAATTTCTCGATCGCCAGTCCCGGCGTGGTCAATATGTGGTCGATCGCGCGCCGCGGTCGCCAGCTCGGGAAGGTCGGCGGCAGCGGCGACGGTCCCGGCGCGAGGCGGGTCTTGTCGAGTAGCGGCTTGAGCTCGTCGCTCGCTGCGGCACAGTTCAGATCGCCCATCAGCACGGCATACGGATGCGTGCCGATCAATTCGGCCAGGAATTCGAATTGGCGCCGCCGCGCCACCGGCCCGAGCGCCAGATGCGCGACCACCACGATCAGTGCGTGGTCACCCTGGCCGAAGCGCGCCCACAGGGCGCCGCGCCCCGGAATGCGCCCCGGCAGCGGATAGTCGCGCACTTCGGAGGGTTCGATGCGCGTCAGCAAGCCGTTGCTCGAGGCGGCGAACTGCGCCACCTTGCGATTCGGCTGATGACTCCAATAGGCGAAGCCGGCGGCCTCGGCCAGGTACTGTGTCTGATTGAGAAAGCCCGAACGCAGCGAGCCGGCGTCGGCTTCCTGCAGGCCGACGAGGTCGAAGTCGGCCAGCAGGCCGGCGAAGTTGTCGAGGTTGCCGCGCTTGCTGCGCGCCGGCAGCACGTGCTTCCAGCTTTGCGTGACGTATTCGCGGTAGCGGCGCACGCTGCCGCCCGCGAGGATGTTGCAGCTGAGCAGGCGCAGCGTGTGCGGCAACGCGCCGTTGCGCGATCCGTCGCCGTTCGAGTGCGCCGCCGTGATTCCGCCCATGTCGCGAGACTAGGCCGGCGCGCGCGTGCCTGCAAGCGCCGCAAGGTCCGGCGTGGCCGTGTCCGCTATTTGTGCGGCTTTTTCGCCGCCGCTGCTTCCTGCTTCACCAGCTGCAGTGCGATCTGCACCATCTCCGGGAAGCCGATGCCGCGCTCGGCACTGGCGGTGACGCGATACTTGCCGTTGACGATCAGCGACGGCGTCGCGTCGATGCGGTAGTCGTGCACGAGCTGATTGCCGCGCGCCAACTCGCCCTCGATCACGAACGACGTCGCGGTCGACATGAACGTGCCGGGGCTGGCGCCGTAGTTCGCATAGAACGTGTTGGCCAGGTCCTCCAGCGTATGCAGCGGCTGATGGTCGCGGTGGATCGCATCGAACAGCGCTTGGTGCGTCTTGTCGAGCAGACCGAGCGACTTGGCCGTGTAGAACGCACGCGCGAACGGTTCCCACTGCGCGTTGAACACTGCCGGCAGCAGCACGAACTGCGCGTTCGACGGCAGCTTGCTCTTCAATTCCTCGGCATACGGCTGGAAGTGCGCACAATGCGGGCAGGCATAGGAAAACACCTCGAGCACTTCGATCTTGTCGCCGGTCGAGGTTGCCTGCGCCGGCTCGACCAGGAAGTAGTCCTGCCCGACCTGCCACTGTTTGGCGGCGGCCGCCTTCTCGTCCGCGCTGCAGGCATTGGTCGCGATCAGGGCGACGATGATCAGCAGGTACTTCAACATGAAACTCTCCTCGAATTCTCTACTGCACGCTCGGACTGCGCCGCGGCGCGCCGAGTTCCGGCGCCTACTTGGCGCCGCTTTCCTTGCGCACCAGCCACAGGATCAGCTGCTCGGCGCGGCTCCAGTCGCCGCCGCCGGCCGACGTGGTGGTCAGGCGATACTTGCCGTTGACGATGATCGTCGGCGTGACTTCCACGCCGGTGACCTTGATGTAGGCATCGGCCTGCTTCATGCGCGTGCTGGTCGTGAACGAATTGGCCATGGCGAGAAAGTCTTCCTTCTTCACGCCGGCGCTCTTGGCGTAGAACTCGGCCGCGTCCTCGATCGTCGGTTGCGGGCTTTTCAGCTTGTTCGTCGCCTTGTCCATGGTGGCCAGTTCGCCGCTCTTCCAGACCGCGTCGAACATTGCGTCGTGCGTCTTGTCGGCAATTCCGAGCGCCTTGGCGGTGAGGTACGCGCGCTGGAACATCGGCCAGTCCTCGGCCGGGTTGAACGACGCCGGCACGAAGTTCATCACCGCGTTCGGCGGCAGGTCCTTCTTCAGCTTGTCGATCGACGGATACGAGAAGTTGCACGCCGGGCAGCCGTACGAGAACACTTCGGTCACTTCGATCTTGTCGCCGCTCGTGGTCGGCTGCGGCGGATCGATCACGAAATAGTGCTTGCCGGCTTCCCATTCGGCCGCGGCGGGCGCCTGCGCCAGCGCGGCGGCGGGCAGCGCGAAGGCGGCAATCAGGGCAAAAGCGGTACGGAGCAGCGGGTGCGGCAGCATGCGTGGATTCCTGGCAGAAGCGCCGCCGGATACGCGGCGCGGAGTATAGAAGTTTACTTTGCAGCAGTACTGCCGGCGTCGGCCGCGTGCAGGCCCTCGACGTAGCTGGCCAGCGCGGCGATATCCTGCTCACTCAGGCCCTTGACCACGGTCGCCATGATCTTGCCGCGCTCGTCGTCGCTATAGCCCTTGCCGGCGGCAAAATCCTTGAGCTTGGCAGTGACGTAGTCGGCGTATTGGCCGGCCAGCTGCGGATAGCCTGCGCCGGGATTGCCGCGCCCGTCCGGACCATGGCAGGCCATGCAGCCCGGTACGCCGAGCGCCTTGTCGCCGCCGCGATAGAGCGCCTCACCGCGCTGCACGAGCTTGGCGTCGGCCACGCCCGGCAGCGAAGACTTGCTGGCAAAGTACGCGCCGATGTCGTGCATGTCCTGGTCGGACATGGTCGCGACGAAGCCCATCATCACCGCGTTCTCGCGCTTGTGCGTCTTGAACAGGGTGATCTGGCGCGCGATGTATTCCTCGTGCTGCCCGGCGATCTTCGGGTATTGATTGCTCGGCGAATTGCCGTCCATGCCGTGGCAGGCGGCGCAGGTCGCGGTTTTTGCCTGTCCGGCCGCCGCGTCGCCCGGCTTGACCGCCGCCGGTGCGCCCGCGGCGCTGGCGACTTCGGCCTGTGCCGGCTTCGGCGCGGCTTCCGGTGCGCTACTCGGCGCGGGAGCTGCCGCGGCGGCAGGCGGGGGTGCCGGCGGATCGGCCGCCAGGGCAAGACCGGCGCCAAACAGCGAGGCCAGGGCAATCACAAGCCGAAAACTCATACACTTCACTCCGAGGGTGCGCCAATCCGGGCGCTGCCTAGCGCCGGCACAAGGCGCGAATTATCCCAGTGGGCGACAGCAGGGTCAAACCATCATGGCAGCCAATCCGTTCCGTTCGGCGCATTTCCTGCTCAGTGCCGCCGAGCCGCAGCAGCTGCCGCGCGACGTCGGCGCCGAGATTGCGTTTGCCGGCCGCTCGAACGCGGGCAAATCCAGCGCGCTGAACGCGATCTGCGACCAGACCGGACTGGCGCGCACCTCCAAGACGCCGGGGCGCACGCAGCTGCTGAACGTGTTCGCGCTGGACGACGAGCGACGCCTGGTCGACCTGCCGGGCTACGGCTACGCCAAGGTGCCGGAGGCGATGCGCGAGAAGTGGCGGCGCGTGATCGACCGTTACCTGCACGAGCGCGATTCGCTGCGCGGCGTGGTGCTGATCATGGACGCGCGCCATCCGCTCAAGGATTTCGATCGGCAGATGCTCACGTTCTGCCAGGAGATCGATCTGCCTTGCCATGTGTTGCTGACCAAAGCCGACAAGTTGTCGCGCAGCGAAGCCGCGCGCACTCTGGCGCAGTTGCGCAAGGAATGCGCGACCCAGCAGTGGCGCGCGAGCGCGCAGTTGTTTTCGGTGCCGGCGAAAACCGGACTCGATGAAGCGCGCGCGACGCTGGCGGGCTTGCTAGTCGGCTAGCCGGCCCCATGTCGTGCTTTCTGCGATTCGTGGTTCTTGCCGTCTTCCATGCTTGCGAAAATCACGTGCACCCATCCATAGCTGCGTTTATTGAATAGGACATCTGCATGTCAGGACCGAGCGCAGTCAAGGAAACGCCGATCACGCAGCGCGATCAGCTGGTGGAGTTCATCGCCTCCGGCGCGCGCGCGCCGGAGAATTGGAAGATCGGCACCGAACACGAGAAGTTCGGCTTTCGCCTCGACGATCTGCGAGCGCCGACCTACGAAGGCGCGCGCGGCATCGGCAAGCTGCTCGAGGGCCTGACGCGCTTCGGCTGGGCGCCGGTGCGCGAGGGCGACAACATTATCGCGCTCACACGCGGCGACGGCTCGATCACGCTCGAACCCGCTGGCCAGCTGGAACTCTCCGGCGGCCAGGTCGACACGATTCACGACACCTGCTGCGAAGTGACCTGTCATCTGAAGGAGGTCAAGGCAGTTGCCGACGAGCTGCAGCTCGGTTTCCTCGGCATGGGCTTCCAGCCGAAATGGAAGCGCGCGGACATGCCGTGGATGCCGAAAGGGCGCTACGCGATCATGCGTCGCTACATGCCGCTCAAGGGCCAGCTCGGCCTCGACATGATGACGCGCACCTGTACGGTGCAGGTCAATCTCGATTTTGCGAACGAGGCGGACATGGTGAAGAAGTTCCGCGTCTCGCTCGCGCTGCAGCCGATCGCGACCGCGTTGTTCGCCGATTCGCCGTTTACGGAGGGACGCCCAAACGGGTATCTCAGCTATCGCTCGCACATCTGGACCGACACGGATCCCGATCGCACCGGCATGCTCGACTTCGTGTTCGAGGATGGCTTCGGCTTCGAACGCTACGTCGACTATCTGCTCGACGTGCCGATGTACTTCAGCTATCGCGACGGCAAGTACGTCGACCTTGCCGGCGATTCGTTCCGTGATTTTCTCGACGCAAAGCTCGCGCAGCTGCCGGGCGCGCTGCCGACGCTCAAGGACTGGGCCGATCACACGACCACCGCGTTTCCCGAAGTGCGGCTGAAGAAATACCTGGAGATGCGTGGTGCCGACGGCGGCCCGTGGAACCGGCTGTGCGCGCTGCCGGCGTTCTGGGTCGGCCTGCTGTACGACCAGACCGCGCTGGATGCCGCGTGGGATCTGGTCAAGGACTTCACGCTGGCCGAACGCCACGCGCTGCGCGACGGCGTGCCCAAGCACGCGCTGAAACTGCCACACCGCAACGGCACCGTGCGCGACCTGGCGATCGAAGCGTTGAAGATCGCCGGCCACGGCTTGGCGCGGCGCAAGCGCCGCAACGACAACGGCGCGGACGAAGCGATGTTCCTCGAACCGCTGATCGAATTCGCCGCGGCGAACCAGACCCCGGCCGAGCGCAAATTGGAACTTTTCCACAATGTGTGGAAAGGGAACATCGATCCGCTGTTCCGTGAGTTCGCTTACTGACGTCCGCGTCGCTGCTGGAGTGGCGCGGCTTCGGTCCACTGCATCGCGCAAGTCGCCACGGTGTCAGTCTTCGTTCGGCGACGCCAGACAATCCGGATTCTTCATCTCGATGCAGGGCGCGCGCTTCGGCGGTGCATTGCCGAGGAATTCGATCGAGCGAACTTGATCGTCGTGCCGCATGCTCGGGGCAGGGGTACCGGACGGCAGGCGCGCGAACTCGAAGCGCTCACGCGGGCCGATGCGCCATTCAAGGTTGATCACGGCTTGTGCCTCGATCGCGATGCCGTTTTTTTCGGCGGCCTTGAAGCGGTACTGCTGGATCAACTGCAACGATGCGGCGTCGAGATCGGCATTGCCGCTGGATTTGTCGATGCGCGCGTCGCGCAGCAAGCCGTCGGCGCCGATCGTGACCAGCACATCGACGTCGCCCTGCGCATTCGCGGCGAGTGCCGCTCGCGGATAGTTCATGCGCGCGCGCTGGATCACCTGCGGCGGCCGGAACGGACCCCACAGCGAACCGCGGCCGCCCGTCGCGTGATTGCCTGCAGCGCCGCCGGCGTCGGCATTGGTGGTCGCGGCGAGCGCGCCGGATTCGGGCACGGTGTTGTCGCTGCTGCCGCTGCGCTGATGCCCTTCCGCCACGAGTGGGCGATCGATGCCGCCGGCGGGCGTGTCATTGTGCGGACGATCCAGCGGCTTTGCTCGAGCCGCCGCCGGTTTTGCCACGACTTGCTTCGGCGCCATGTCGTGCTTGATCCGGTCGGGAAGCACCACGTTGGCCAGGCCGTTGAGCTGGACGACGACGAGCGATGCGGCGGGCGCGATAGTGATCGGATGCGTGCGCAAAGCCCAGATCAGGGCGAGCAAATGAAGAGCAATCACGAACAGCGCCACGCCTTGTTTGATGCGGCGTTCGCCGTTGCGCGGCTGTGTGTCGAAATACAACGCGTAACTGCGTGTCACCGTCGCACCCCTGGGCTGCAATGATGTCGATTGCAGCTTAGGCTGAAGCGCCGCGTAAAATCAACGCATCGATACGCGTTGCTACCGACCTGTGCGACGCGCAAAGCTCCACGTGGCCGCGGCGATCAGTAGTGCCAGCAGCATCAAGATCCGTGTATCCAATGTCGGCGTCGGCGCGACCGCTGCCGGCACGCCAAGCACGACGCTCGAGCTCGCGCTGTTGTTCGCGCCGCCCGGATCGGCCGTGCTGCTGGTCGCGGTCGCGGTGTTCGTAAACATGGTGCCGACGCTGGCGTTCGCGGGCAGTGCGGCCACCAGGCTGAAGCTCGCGCTGGCGCCGGTCGCGAGGCTGGCGATCGTGCAGGTGATCGTGCCGCCCGCGCCGGGCGCAGGCGTGGTGCACGCGAATACCGGCCCCGTGGTCTGCGTGAGCGAGACGAACGTCTCGCCAGCCGGCAGCGTGTCGCTCAACACTACGGCACTCGCCGCCGACGGACCGTTGTTGAGCAGGCTCAACGTGTAGCTGACATTGCTGCCCGCGGTGGCCGATGCCGGTCCGCTCTTGGTGAGCGCGAGATCGGCGCTGGTCACCTGCACGGTGCTGCTGACCGTGGAACTGTTGTTGGCCGCGGCAGGATCCGGCGTCGTGCTGCTCACGTTCGCAGTGTTCGACAGCATGGTGCCGTTCGCGACATTGGCCGCGATGTTCACCGTGAGCGTGAACGATGCCGAATTACCGGAGGTCAAGCTGGCGATGTTGCACGTGACGGTGCTGCCCGTAGTGCAGGTGAAGGTCGGTCCGGAAGTTTGCGTCAACGACACGAACGTCTCGCCCGCCGGCAACACGTCGGACAGCGTCACGTTGCCGGCCGTGGACGGACCACTGTTGGCGACGGCCAACGTATAGCTCGCATTCGTGCCGGCGGTCACTGCGGCCGGGCCGCTCTTGGTGACCGTGACGTCGGCTTGCGAGCTGACCGTCGTGTTCACCGTCGAACTGTCGTTGCCGGAGTTCGCATCGACGCTCGAGGTGGACGCCATGGCCGTGTTCGACAGCACCGTGCCGTTCGCGACGCTACCGGCGACGCTCACGGTGAGCGTGAACGATGCCGAATTGCCGGAGATCAGACTGGCGATGCTGCACGTGACGGTGCTGCCCGTGGTGCAGGTAAATGTTGGCCCGGAGGTTTGCGTCAGCGACACGAATGTCTCGCCGGCCGGCAGCGCGTCGGTCAACGTCACGTTGCTGGCCGCGGACGGACCGCTGTTGGCAATACTCAACGTATAGCTGGCATTCGTGCCGGCGGTTGCTGTCGCCGGGCCACTCTTGGTGACCGCGACATCCGTTTGCGAGTTGACCGTCGTGTTCACCGTCGAGCTGTCGTTGCCGGAGTTCGCATCGACGCTCGAGGTGGACGCCGTCGCGGTGTTCGACAGCACCGTGCCGTTGGCCACCCCGCTGCCGACCGTGACGGTCAGGGTGAATTGCGCGCTCTGCCCATTCAACAATTGACCAATGCCGCATGCGACGGTGCCGCCGGTGCCGACCGCGGGCGTCGCACAGCTCGCGCCCGGACCCGTGTTCTGCGTCAGCGCAAAAAACGTCGTGCCCGGCGGCAACGTGTCGCTGAAGCTCGCCGAGGTCGCCGGATCGGGCCCGGCGTTGTTCAACGTGATCACATAGTCGAAATTCTGTCCGGCGATCGCGCTGGCGGGTCCGGCCTTGGTGATGCCGACGTCGGCGCTGGCGACGGTCGCGCTGGTCGTCGAGCTGTCGTTGTCGCTGTTCGGATCGCTGTCGGAGCTCACCGTCGCGACATTCGTAAACGTCGTGCCCGACGGCGTGCCGCTCGGCACGTGGCCGACGAACGTGAACGTCGCACTGCTGCCGGCGGGCAGACTGGCGATCGTACAGGTCGTCGATGTGCCCGGCACGCCGCAGTTGAATGCGGGTCCGGAGTCTTGCGTGAACGACACGAACGTCATCGAGCCGGGCAGCGTGTCCGCCAGTGACACGTTCGTCGCCGCGTCCGGACCGAAGTTGCTGACGCTGATCGAATAGCTGACGTCGCTGTTGGCTGCCGCGCTGGCGGGACCGGTCTTGGCGACGCCGACGTCGGCCTGCGGCGCTGGCACCTGCGTGCCGGCGACACCGGTATCGTTTTCGCTGTTCGGATCGGGCGTCTGGCTCGACACCGTGGCGCTGTTCAAGAAGAAAGAACCCGGCGCGGCCGCGGCGGGAATGGCGGTGGTGATCGTGAACATCGCCGCTGCGCCGCTCGGCAGCGTTGCGATCGAACAAGTCACGGTGCCTGTGCCACCCGACGACGGCGTGCTGCAGGTGAATACCGGTCCCGTGTTCTGCGCAGCCGACACGAACGTCATGCCGGCAGGCACCGCATCGTCGAATTGCGCCGCGGCCGCGTCGTCCGGTCCGTTGTTCTGCATGACCAGCGTGTAGGTCACATTGCTGCCCGCCGCAGCGGTGCCAGGGCCGATCTTGCTGATGCCGAGATCGGCACTTTGCGCCTGCGCCGCAGCGCTCGTGCCGAATAGCAGCGCAACGCACAGAAGGGACATCCATGACGTGAAACGCGTCGTGCGCATTTTGTTGTCCCCTCGGACGCGCCGAAGTGCGGGCGGCGCAACGCTCCGCATGTTACGGAGCGGAACCGCGCACGGCAATGCAAAGTTTCACAGTGCGGACGCGCCCGCTTGCACTCGAGGTGTTCGCGAGATCCTGCAGCGCTGACTCATGAGGCGTCGCTACGGGAACCTCGCAACCAAGGCGGTACGCAGGCCGCCCGCTCTCCAATCAGCCCCCGGGCCTGCCGCACGCACGCCTCTCATCCTTGCCCGCTTTCGATGGATCTTGCGGGCGCCTTCGCCTTCGGCTTTGGCGTCTTGCCACCCGGCGCGGTGGCTTTCAATCCGCGCTCGATCAGCAGCGGCTCGACGCTCGGGTCGCGGCCGCGGAAAGCACGGTACATCGCATCGGTATCCTGCGTGTTGCCGCGCGACAGCACCATGTCGCGGAAACGCTGGCCGTTCTCGCGCGTCATGCCGCCGTGTTCCTTGAACCAGTAGAACGCGTCGTCGCGCAGCACCGCGGTCCACAGGTAGGCGTAGTAGCCGGCCGCATACCCGCCACCCCAGATGTGGGCGAAATAGCTGGTGCGGTAACGCGGCGGCACCAGCGCGTAGTCGATGTGGTATTGCGCCAGCGCCTTGGCCTCGAACGCATCCACATCGCGCTTGGCATCGGCTGCGGAGAGCGTGTGCCAGGCTTGATCGAGCAGGGCGGCGCCGAGGTATTCGGTGGTGGCGAAGCCCTGGCCGTAAGTGCCGGAATTCTTGATCTTCTGCACCAGATCCGCCGGCATCGGCGCGCCGGTCTTGTAATGTTTGGCGTAGTTGGCGAACACGCTCGGCTCGTCCGCCCAGTGCTCGTTGAACTGCGACGGGAACTCGACGAAATCGCGCGGCACCGCGGTGCCGGTGAGGTACGGATACTTCACGTGCGAGAACATGCCATGCAGCGCGTGGCCGAACTCGTGGAACATGGTCACGACGTCGTCGCGGCTGAGCAGCGCCGGCTGGCCCGCGGCAGGTTTCGTGAAGTTGCACACGTTGTACGCGACCGGCTTGGTGCCGAGCAGTTCGGACTGGTCCACGAACGTGCTCATCCAGGCGCCGCCAGCCTTGTTGTCGCGCTTGAAGTAGTCCGCATACCACAGCGCCATCGACGTGCCGTCGGCGTCGAACACCTCGAACACGCGCACATCAGATTGATACACCGGGATGTCGTGGCGCTCCTTGAACGTGATGCCGTACAGCTTGTTTGCCGCGAAAAACACGCCGTCCTGCAGTACGCGGTCGAGTTCGAAATATTGCTTGATCTCGGATTCGTCGAGCTTGAACTTCTCCTTCTTCACTGCGTCGGAATAGAACTGCCAATCCCATGGCGCGAGCTTGAACTTGCCCTTCTGCTTGTTCACCAGTTCCTGCATGCTGCGCGCTTCGTCCTGCGCCTTCTTCACCGCAGCCGGAACCATGTCGGTCATCAGCTTGATCGCGTGCGCGGGTGTCTTGGCCATCTGGTCTTCGAGGTTGTAGTCGGCATACGTGTTGTATCCGAGCAGCTTGGCGCGCTGCGCGCGCAGCTCGGCGATGCGCACGATCACCGCGCGGGTGTCGTTCGCGTCGTTGTGCTCGGTGCGCTCGATCGAGGCGTTGAACAACTTTTCGCGCGTGGCGCGCTTGCGCAGCGAGCTTTGCACCGGCTGCTGCGTGGTGTTTTGCAGCGTCAACACCCATTTGCCGTCGAGCTTGCGGTTCTTGGCCGCTTCCGCGGCCGCGGCGAGGTCGCCTTCGCTCAGGCCATCCAGATCCGCCGGATCGTCGAACGTCAGCGCGCCGGCCTTGGTGCCGGCAAGCAGCTTGTCGCGGAACTCGGTGCCCAGCTTGGACAGCTCCTTGTTCATCTCGCGCAAGCTGGTCTGATCGGCGGGCGACAGTTCCGCGCCGGCACGCACGAACGCGCGGTGATAGCGTTCGAGCAGGCGTTTGGACACGTCGTCGAGCCCGAGCGATTCGCGCTGCGCATACAGCGCCTTCACGCGAGCGAACAGTTTCGGGTTGAGATAGATGGCATCACGGTGCGCGGCGAGCTTCGGCGCCTCGGTCTGTTGCACCTTCTGCAGCGTCTCGTTCGTGTTTGCCTGCACCAGTGCGCCGAACACCTTGCTCACACGCGTGAGCAGCGCGCCGGTGCGCTCCAGCGCGACGATCGTGTTGTCGAACGTCGGCGGCTCGCTGCTGTCGGCGATCTTCGTCACTTCGGCCAGCTGCTGCTGCATGCCCGCGTCGATCGCCGGCTGGAAGTCGGCATCGTGGATCTTGTCGAACGGCGGCGCCTGGAACGGCAGCGCACTTGGCGCAAGGAACGGATTGGCCGCGGCGGCCGGCGCGGACGCCGCTGCTGCCGGCTTCGGCGGTGCGTTCTTGCTCGGTGCCGGCGCGCAGGCGGTGAGCGACAGGGCGATGGCGGCGACCAGGGTCAGCGGACGAATCGGCAACATGAGAAAACTTCCTTGCTGGATTGAGACGGCGCGTGGCGCCGAAAAACAAAAAGGCCGGCCTTGATGTCAGCAAGGCCGGCCAGATCGGGTTACTGCGTGTGCAAAGACCGGCGCCGGCTCAGCCGGCTTTCTTCTTCTTCGCCGCTTTGTCGGACTTTTCCGCCTTCTCCGCCTTGAGTCCGCGCTGCTCGAGCAGCGGCTCGACACTCGGGTCGCGGCCGCGGAACGCGCGATACAGATCATCCATTTCCTGCGTGCTGCCGCGCGACAGGATCATGTCGCGGAAACGCTTGCCGTTCTCGCGCGTCATGCCGCCGTTCTCGCGGAACCAGTAGTACGCGTCGTCGTCGAGCACTTCGCTCCACAGGTAGGCGTAGTAGCCGGCGGAGTAGCCGCCGCCCCAGATGTGCGCGAAATAGCTGCTGCGGTAACGCGGCGGCACCAATGAGTAGTCGACGTGGAATTTCTTCAGCGCCTCGGTTTCGAATTTGTCCACGTCCTTCTTGTCGCTGCCCGGCGGGATCGTGTGCCAGGCCTGGTCGAGCAACGCGGCGGCCAGGTACTCGAGCGTCGAGTAACCCTGGTTGAACGTACGCGACTTCTTGATCTTCGCGATCAGCGCGGCCGGCATCGGCTCGCCGGTCTGGTGGTGCTTGGCGAAGTTCGCGAACACCGCGGGTTCGGTCGCCCAGTGTTCATTGAATTGCGACGGGAACTCGACGAAGTCGCGCGTGGTGTTGGTGCCGGCCAGCGTCGGGTACTTCACGTTCGAGAACATGCCGTGCAGCGCATGGCCGAACTCGTGGAACATCGTGGTCACGTCGTCGAACGACAGCAGCGCCGGCTGGCCCGCCGCCGGCTTGGTGAAGTTGCACACGTTGAACACGACCGGCTTGGTGCCGATCAGCCCGGACTGGTCCACGAAGCTGTCCATCCAGGCGCCGCCGGCCTTGTTGTCGCGCTTGTAGTAGTCGGCGTACCAGATCGCCATCGAGCTGCCGTCGGCGTCGAACACCTCGAACACGCGCACGTCCGGCTGGTACACCGGCAGGTCGTGGCGTTCCTTGAAGGTCAGGCCGTACAGCTTGTTGGCGGCGAAGAACACGCCGTCCTTGAGCACGCGATCGAGCTCGAAATAAGGTTTGACCTGCGATTCGTCGATGTCGTAGTCGGCCTTGCGCACCTGCTCGGCGTAGAACTGCCAGTCCCACGGCGCGAGCTTGAAACCGCCCTTGTGCTTGTCGACTTCCTGCTGCATGCGCGCGGCTTCGGCCTGCGCCTTCTTGCGCACCGCCGGCACCATGTCGGTCATCAGCTTGATCGCATGCGCCGGCGCCTTCGCCATCTGGTCGTCGAGGCTGTAGCTGGCATAGTCCGGATAGCCGAGCAGCTTGGCCTTCTGGCCGCGCAATTGCGCCAGGCGCGTGATCGTGGCGCGCGTGTCGTTCGCGTCGCTATGCTCGGTGCGTTCGGTCGAGGCCTTGAACAGTTTCTCGCGCGTGGCGCGATTGGTCAGCTCGACTTGCGCCGGCTGCTGCGTGGTGTTCTGCAGCGGCAGCACCCAGGAACCTTCCAGCTTGCGCTCCTTGGCGGCGGCTTGGGCCGCGGCGATTTCGCCGTCGGACAGGCCAGCGAAGTCGGCCTTGTCCTTCGTCACCAGGCCGCCGGCCTTGGTCGCGGCGAGCAGCTTGTTCTGGAACTCGGTGCTGAGCGTGGATTCTTCCTTGTTCAACTCGCGCAGCGCTGCCTTGTCCGCATCCGACAGCTTGGCGCCGGCGCGGACGAAGTTGCGGTAGTAGCGCGCGGCGAGGAATTTTTCGCCGGGCTCCAGGCTGTCGCGGTGGTCGTACACCGCCTGCACGCGCGCGAACAGTTTCGGATTGAGGAAGATCGCATCGGCATGCGCGGCCAGTTTCGGCGCTACTTCTTCCTGCGCCTTCTGCAACGTCTCGTTGGTGTTGGCCTGGGCAAGCGCGAAGAACACCTTGCTTGCGCGCGTCAGCGTCGCGCCGGTGCGCTCCATCGCTTCGATCGTGTTGGCGAATGTCGGCGCGTCGGCGCTATTCGCGATCTTCTCGATCTCCGCGATCTGCTGCCGCATGCCTTCCTCGATCGCCGGCTGGAAATCGGTGTCCTTGATCTTGTCGAACGGCGGCGCCTGGTACTGCAACGTGCTCGCGCTGAAGAACGGATTGGCCGGCGCGGCTTGCGCCTTCATCGCCGGGGCGGGCTGTGATTCGGTTTTGTGTTGGGTCGACATGCAGGCGGTAAGCGCAAGGCTGGTAGCGAGGATGACGGGGCGTAGGCGGTACATTGAGGTCGTTCCTTTCGAAGAATAGGTCCGGTACGGAAAAAGGGGCCGCACACGATAGCGTCCGACGCGTGTTTTAGCCATGTGCCGTAAGCTGAGGGGGGGGTCTTTTGTTGCGGCGCACAACGCGGTAGCCTTAGGCCTCCACGGGGCCCAAGACCATGCCTGCAGCCAAGCTTCGCGAAGACGACTTGCGCGCGATCGAATTTCCGGCCACGGACGAACCGCTGCGCGAAGACGTCAACCGGCTCGGCGCGCTGGTCGGCGAAGTGCTGGCCGATCAGCTCGGCGCGCCGTTCCTTGCCGATGTCGAGGCGGTGCGCACCGCCGCGATCCGGCGCCGCGAGCGCGGCAGCGCAATCGACGAACTGGCAGCATTGCTGCGCGACGCGGCACCGGCGCGAATCAACGCGCTGGTGCGCGCGTTCACCACCTACTTCCAGGCGGTCAACGTGGCCGAGCGCACGCACCGCATCCGGCGCCGGCGCGAGTACGAGCGCAGCGGCGCAGCGCCGCAACCCGGCGGCTTGCGCGATGCGCTGCTGACGCTGGCGAAATCCGGCATCGGCGCCGACGAAGTCGACGCGTTGCTCGAGCGCCTGCGCATCGAGCCGGTGTTCACCGCGCATCCGACCGAAGCGGTGCGCCGTTCGCTGCTCGACAAGGAACACGCGCTGGTGCGCGGACTGCTCGCGAACCTCGACCGCATGCAGACGCCCGGCGAGTGGCGCACCGATCAGGAGCGCATGCGCACCGCGCTCGCAGCTGGTTGGCAGACCGCGGAGTCGGCGAATGAGCGCCCGCGCGTCGCCGACGAGATGGAACATATCGGCTATTTCCTGATCGATGTTCTGTACGCCGTGCTGCCGGTGTTCTACGAAGTATTCGAAGACGCGCTGCGCGCGGCAGGTTTCAGCGTGGCGCAGCTGCCGGCAGTACTGCGTTTCGGCACGTGGGTCGGCGGCGACATGGACGGTAATCCGAACGTCGGCGCAGCGACGATTGCCGCAACGCTGGCCGCGCAACGCCGGCTCGTGGTCGGCGCGTACCGGCGCGAATTGCGCCAGCTAGCGCAACTGCTGACGCAGTCGCTGTCGGAAATCGGCGTCGACGCAGCGGTGACCGAGCGCCTCGCGGATTACCGCCACCGCTTGCCGAAGGCGGCGGCAAAACTGAAGGCGCGCTACGACGACATGCCATACCGGCAGTTGCTCAGCCTGATCAGCGCACGCCTGGAAGCGACGCTGCGCCAGCAGCGCGAAGGCTATGCCGACGCCGACGCGTTTCGCGCCGACATCGCGCTGATCGGCGCCAGCCTGCGCGCGCATCGCGGCGATCACGCCGGCTGGTTCGCGCTGCAGCGGTTGCTGCGACGAATCGACGCGTTCGGCTTTCATCTGGCGACGCTGGACCTGCGCCAGGAATCGGCCGCGCACGATGCCGCGCTCGCGGCGCTGCTGCGCGACGACGCATGGTCGCAGCGCGATGCGTCCGATCGCACCCAGCGCCTGGCGCGACTGCTCGGCGACACGCCGCCGCCAGTCGGCAGGCTGCCGGCGGACGCCGCGTCAGCGAGCGCCGTGCTCGACGTGTTCCGCACCGTGGCGCAGGCGCGCTCGCACTACGGCGCGCGCGCGCTGGGTCCCTACATCGTGAGCATGAGCCATAGCGCCGCCGACGTGCTCGCGGTGCTGGCGCTGGCACGGCTGGGCGGCTGCGTCGGCGCAGACGGCAACGTACCGCTCGACGTCGCGCCGCTGTTCGAGACGATCGACGACCTGCGTGCCGCGCCGCGCATCATCGAAGCGCTGTTCGCCGAACCCGCGTACCGCGCGCATCTGGCCGCGCGCGGCGATCGCCAGATCGTCATGCTCGGCTATTCCGACAGCGCCAAGGACGGCGGCCTGTTCGCTTCTCGCTGGTCGCTGCAGCGCGCGCAGGTCGCGTTGACCGAATTGGCACGCCACAGCGGCATCCGCATCGCGTTCTTCCACGGCCGCGGCGGTTCGATCAGCCGCGGCGGCGGCAAGACCGAGCGCGCCGTGATCGCGGCGCCGCGCGGTTCGGTCGACGGTTGGTTGCGCCTGACCGAACAGGGCGAGGTGATCCATCGCAAGTACGGCATCGGTGCGATCGCACTGCGCAACCTGGAGCAGACCACCGCGGCGGTGCTGCGCGCCAGCCTGCGTCCGCGCCCGCCCGAACCGCGCGAAGTGCGCTGGCGCGACATGGTTTCGTTCATGGCCGATCTTTCGCGCGAACGCTACGCCACGCTGGTGCAGCGTGACGCCGATTTCGCCGAGTATTTCCGCCACGCCACGCCGATCGACGTGATCGAACGTCTGCACATCGGCTCGCGTCCGGCGCGGCGCGCCGGCGGCAGCGGCGGCATCGAGCGCCTGCGCGCGATCCCTTGGGTGTTTGCCTGGTCGCAGAACCGCGCGGGACTCACCGCGTGGTACGGCGTGGGCAGTGCGCTCGAAGCCGGCATCGCGCGTTACGGGCTGGACGCGATGCGCGAGATGGCGCGCGACTGGGCATTCTTCGGCACGCTGGTCGAAGACGTGGAAATGGTGCTGGCGAAATCGGATCTGGCGATCTTCGAGCGCTACTCGCGGCTGGCTGGCGAACTGCACGCGCAATTCTTCCCGCGCATCGCCGAGGAATTCGAACGTACGCACGCCGCCGTGCTGGCGATCCGCCATTCCGACGCGCTGCTCGCCGGCGACAGGCGCCTGCGCCTGTCGATCCGCCTACGGAATCCCTATGTAGATCCGATCAGCCTGCTGCAGGTGGATCTGCTCGCGCGCTGGCGCGCCGGCGACCGCAACGATGCACAGCTGCTGCGTGCGCTGGTTGCGACGGTCAATGGCATCGCCGCTGGGGTGCAGAACACGGGGTGACACGCCGTGCTTAGGTCTTCTGCCGGGCTGTGGCAGCGCGGGAAGCCAGAGCTTCCGCTGGTCCGAAGGACAGTGGAAGCTCCTTCTTTGTCCGCGCAAAGCGCAGCGTAGACCCGTCGTCAGGCCGCCTTCACGTCGCGCAAGCGCCAGTGCGAACCGACCAGCAGGCCGAGACGATGCTTGATGATCACGTGCGGCAACGTGGTGACGACTTCGGCATCGCAGTGCAGATCCGATTGGCGCGCTGTCACCGTGGCCGCCGGGTCGCTCGCGCCGAGGCTCGGATCCACGGCGTCCGGATCCGGCTGCATCGCGCGCCAGCGATTCCACAACGTCGGTTCGCGCAACGCCGCCTGCAGCTGTGCGGCGAAACTCTCCGGCGAATTGCCCTGGAACGACAGCGCGTCGATCGTGCCACGCGCACGCGAAAGATCTTCGATGCCGAGGTAATAGCGCTGCTTGCCTGCCATGTGCGCATCTCCGTTGCTGGGCCTGCAACGATTCTAGCAGCATTGCCGACACATGACTTTTGCCCCTGCCGGTGCATCTGATGCCCGATAGAATGCACGAACCGTTGCCGTCACCAAGGAAACCCGATGCCGAGCCGCACCCCGTTGCGTTGCATTGCCGCGCTTGCGTTGTGCGCCGCGGCGTCCAGCGCCGCCGCGCAGTCGAAACTGCTGCGCTTCCCCGACATCTGCAACGACCGCATCGTGTTCACTTACGGCGGCGATCTGTGGACCGTGTCGGCGCAGGGCGGCACGGCGCTGCGACTGACCGCCGGTCCGGGCCTGCAGCAGGCGGCGCGCTTCTCGCCGGATTGCGCCGAGATTGCGTTTACCGGCGAATACTCCGGCGAGGACCAGGTGTACGTGATGCCGGCCAGCGGCGGCGTGCCGACGCAGCTGACGTACTACCCGGCCCTCGGCCCGCTGCCGCAGCGCTGGGGTTTCGACAACGAAGTGTACGGCTGGGCACCCGACGGAAAAAGTATACTTTTCCGTTCGTACATCGACACGTTCGCGCTGGCGCAGCCGCGCCTGTACACGGTCGCGCGTGACGGCGGCCTGCCGCAGGCGCTGCCGATGACGTTCGCCGGCACCGGGCGTTTCTCGCCGGACGGCAAGCAGCTGGTGTACTCGCCGCTGTTCCGCGATTTCCGCACCTGGAACCGCTATCAGGGCGGCTGGGCGCAGGACCTGTACATCTTCGACCTGGCCACGCAGCAGGGCAGGAATATCACGAACGATCCGCGCACCGATCGCGATCCGATCTGGATCGGCAACGCGATCTATTTCGTGTCCGACCGCGACGACGTGCTGAACCTGTACCGCTACGACATCACATCGAGCCAGAACACGCAGCTGACCAAGCACCGCAACTTCGACGTGCGCTGGGCCAGCGGCGACCGCGCCGGCCACATCGTGTACGAACTCGGCGGCGAGCTGCGCGTGTACGACGTCAACACGAACCAGGATCGCGCGCTCGCGATCGCGGTGCCGACCGACGGCGCGCGCACGCGCGGCGAACATCTCGCGGTGGCCGACAAGATCGAGCAGTTCGGCCTGAGCCCGCACGGCGAGCGCGCGTTCTTCGTCGCGCGCGGCGATCTGTTCAGCGTGCCGGTCGAGAACGGCATTACGCGCAATTTGTCGCACACCGTCGACGCGCATGAACGCGAGGCCGCCTGGTCGCCGAACGGGCGCCGCATCGCCTACGTGTCGGATGCCAGCGGCGACGAAGCGATCTGGTCGCGCGATGCCGACGGCGGCGATGCGCCGCGCCAGCTCACGCACCAGACGTTCGGCCGCCTGTACGCGCCGCGTTGGGCGCCGGATGGCAAGCGCCTGGCGTTCAGCGACAGCGCCAACCGAATTCACGTGCTGGACTTCGCGAGCGAGAAAGTCACAACGATCGCGACCGACCCGTTCGGCCTGGCGCGCGACTACGTCTGGTCGCCGAAGGGCGGCTATCTGGCCTATACGCTGACCGAGGACAACGCGCAGGGCTCGGTGTTCGTCTGGTCGGTGGCGGGCGGAAAGAGCGTGCGCGTGACCGATCCGCTGTTCGCCGAATTCAGCCCGGCATTCTCGCCGGACGGCAAGTTCCTGTACTTCCTCGGCGCACGCGAATTCGCACCGCAGATCAGCGCGGTCGAATTCGAATTTGCCGGCAACCGCAATGTCGGCATCTACGCGCTGACCCTGCAGAAGGATGGGCCGAGTCCGTTCCCGCTGCAGAACGACGAACCGGGCAGCAAGCCGGACGACGGCGACAAGCACGAGGACAAGAAGGATGCGAAGAAGAAGGAAGAAGCAGCCGAGCGCATCGATTTCGACGGCGTTGCCGCGCGCCTGACGCGCGTGCCGATCGAGGCCGACAACATCCTGTCGCTGGCGGCGACCGACAAGGCGCTGGTCTATTCGGTCAGCGACGGCTTCTACTACGGCCGCGACGGCAAGTTCAAGCCGCAGATCCACGTCTACAAGATCAAGGACCGCAAGGACAAGACGCTGGTTGAAAATGTGGACAATGCCGCATTGTCCGACGACGGCGACAAGCTGCTGGTGCAGTCCGGCACGAGCTACAAGGTGTACGACGTCGATGGCGACGGCAAGGATTCGAAGACCGTCAACACCGGCGGCCTGGCGCTGACGCGCGCGCCGCGCGCCGAGTTCGCCGAGATCTTCCGCGAAGTCTGGCGGCGGTACCGCGATTATTTCTACGCGGTCAACATGAACGGTTACGACTGGAACGCGCTACGCGCCAAGTACGAGCCGCTGCTCGCCTACGTCGGCGACCGCTCGGATCTGAACTACGTGCTCGGGCAGATGGTGGCGGAGCTGTCGAACTCGCATTCCTACGTCAGCGGCGGCGATTTGAAGCTGCCGAAAAAGCCGGTGGTCGGGCTGCTCGGCGCCACGTTCGAGCTCGACAAGGCGAGCGGACGCTATCGCATCGCCAGCATCATGCCGGGCGCGAACGACGAGGAGCGCTACCGCTCGCCGCTCACCGAGGTCGGCGTCGACGTGCACGTCGGCAGCTACATCCTCGCGATCAACGGCCAGGAGCTGCGCGCCAGCGACAATCCGTATCACTTGCTGCAAGCCGCGCCCGGCCAGCCGATCGAACTGAAGGTCAACGCGAAGCCGTCCGCGGATGGGGCGCGCCGCGTGCTGGTCCTGCCGATCGCGAGCGAGTCGAACCTGAAGTATCACGCCTGGGTAGAGCACAACCGGCGTTACGTCGAGGAGCAGTCCGGCGGAAAAATTGGATATTTATACATTCCCGACATGGGTGGCGACGGCATCCGCGAATTCATCAAGTGGTTCTATCCGCAGATCCGCAAGCAGGGCCTGGTCATCGACGTGCGCGACAACGGCGGCGGCAACGTCTCCTCGATGATCATCGGCCGGCTGGTGCGCCAGTTGCTGGCGGTGAACTTCTCGCGCAACTCGAGCGCGACCGGCACCTATCCGCAATCGGTGTTTCACGGCTACATGGCCGCGCTGATCAGCGAGTCGACCGCGTCCGACGGCGACATCTTCGCCTACATGTTCAAGCAGGCGAAACT